>Ga0181399_1000027_pt1 | contig 46052 bp, 40 predicted proteins | sample 22SPOviralmetaG_FD_130128 | JGI IMG/M metagenome (GOLD analysis project Ga0181399, IMG submission 130128) | Marine viral communities from the oligotrophic San Pedro Time Series (SPOT) site, San Pedro Channel, CA, USA - 22 SPOT_SRF_2011-05-21 | ecosystem: Environmental > Aquatic > Marine > Strait...
AAAAACTATCTCCAACCGCTAGAAGGGCTAAAGCTGCTAGAGACAAAGCTTATGCAATGACACCTGAGAGGAGAGAGAAAAAAGCACACGCCCAAAGGCAGCGCAGATCTGATCCGTCCGGAGCTAAAAACAAGGATTGGGACCACAAAGATAAACGATGGGAATCCCCCAGTAAAAACCGTGGTAATGACGGAGAAGGCACAAAGAAAGAATCAGGAAAAAATTACACAATATAGCTAACGCAACAAAAAAATAACCAAATGGCAAGAATAATAACTTACGAAGATGATCCTAATATCTCGGACCTGGATAGACTGATAGGTTCGGATGGAAACGATTATAATATAACAAAGAATTTTACGCTTCTAGGGATTGCAGAGTATGTTATTGACGTATTTGTTAACCCAGATGCAACCGATTTTCACATTCCAGTCTTTAATAGTAATGGAACTAGGATAACGGACTCAATAATGCACCAAGATAGCTCTCCTTCAAATGGGGTGCCGGGTACAATAATCACTGTAGATGGCAATTTTAGCGTTGTTGGCAACACAGTACTTGGAACAACCGTAGATAATACTACTATTGTACCTTCTACACTAAGGATAAGAGGTAAAGTATCCGATAAAAGTGATAATTTTGGCGTCGCTAATCAAATATTGATGTCTGATGAGAACGGTTATGTGCAATGGGGCCCAGAGTGTGGGCAAGGTTTTGTCTTAGGGCAAGGAACATTGCATTATTTGCCATTATGGACGCCAGATAGCGGAACAATTGGTGATTCTTTAGTCTACCAGAACGGCGACAATGATACACCAGCCACAGAAATATATTTTAAAGGCGGTTTAGCCAGTGAGGGTTCAAAAGTTGCTAATATTACAGATATTGCGCTTGGTAATAAAAATTTCGCCGGTGGCGAAGGCTCTGCTGCATTTAACTTTAGGGCTATCGCATTAGGTAATGACGCATTTGCTTCTGGACATAGGGGTGTGTCAGGAGGTCACGGCTCTTTTACTGCTGGCTATAATGTTGGAGCAGGTAATGATGGGTTTGGTTTATGGACCGCAGACTACACAGACGCAACAACACTACAATTAAAACTAATCAGCGGAACAATAAACGCCGGGGATTACTTAATTGCAAATACCGGAGACGATCCTTCTGCTAAAGTAGAAATATTAAGCGTACAATACCCAACGAACACCATACCGTATGAAATAACCATTGCTACTCCAATATCAGTCAACCTAAACCAAGCTTTTGCAATTGAAACAGCAAATCCCGATAGAGGTGATCAGCAAGCAACAATTGCTATTGGATTCCAATCCGCGTCTAAAGGATTTGGAGCGGCGGCTATTGGGTATGATGCCGTAGCAGATGCAACTGGAGCGCTAGCATTAGGTAAAGATGCTTTAGCAAACCAGACAAATCAAGTTGCTATTGGATCTGGAAACGTAAAACTAGACGGAACAGCCCAAGATGATACACAAGATAAAGTGCTTGTTATCGATGCTAATACCAGCATTATAAAATATAGAAGCGCTCTAACCATTTCGCCCGAATTAGGATGGGACACTGTAGATTATTCAACCGGCAATCAAAACTGGATTGTAGACAAGTATAATGGGTACATGGAAATTCCATTTGGTGTTATACCTCCGGCAAAAAGAGAAATACGACCTGCTGATTTAACAACAGGAGAAGAAGGTTATTTTGTGTTTGTAGCAAACTCAGCTGATATCCCGGCAGACTTTTTGGATTTTACTTCTATAAATTCTGGTAATATAAACAGGGTAAGGACTACCTGGTCTGGTAGTGGCACAAGAACATATATACCCAACAACCAAAACAACGGAAAGTGGGTTACAGGAACAGCCGTTAAGTTTCACTACATAGTAAGAGAGGACGCTGGTGTAACTACAATATGGTGGGATGCTTGCTGTGAGATTCAAGCATTAAACGATTGCCCCGTTATATTAAGCCCATCTGTGTCTCATACAATAAATGAAGATCAAACGTTTTCAGGGGGATTGCCTGCGACTGACGGAGATGGCCCGTTGGCTCTTCAGTGGAGCATAGTTAATCAGCCAGACAATGGATCCGTTTCTTTAAACTCCACTACAGGTGCTTATGATTATACACCTGATACTAATTATTTTGGTACCGATTCTTTTACATGGCAAGTGTTTGACGGAGGGTGCTATTCAGCAGTTGGAACCGTAAACTTTACAATAGATGAAGTTATAGAATATCCAGCATTTAAAATATCTAATGGACTAGGTAATAACTGTGGTGCAGATGATGTTGCTCCTTTATTTACCGACACAGCAGGCAATCCTTATAAATGGGAAGGTCATTATTGCGATCCAGATCATGCGGCCTCGGATGTAACCATCACTACCTACTATGATGTCGGTGGCGTGTGGACACCTGGGTTACCAGCTAACTGGACTTTTACCAAAGATGAAGTTAGTGGTGTAGCAGTAGATTATAGGTTTACATTAGAATCTTCAAGCGTTGCAGCAGGATTAACAAGAATAAAGTTAGAGATAGAGGATGTAGATCAGAATGAAGGAACACCATATATATTAGAAATTGGGGCCGCTTTTGACACATTAACTAAAACAGAAATATTATTAGATTATTCTGGAGCAACCGCGGACTCAACGGGTGGTAATTGGATATATCCTGGCGTTACATACGATAATATATGGGATGGAAAAAAGATGGAAAATCTAAGTACCGATACATATAATGGTCATACGGCAGGTGAAACTGCTATAGCAAACAGTGTTTCCCCTAGCGGCGGTACACTTGTTGCTTTATATCCCTCCGCAACATTTCAAATACGAAAAATAACCGGAGTCGGTGCAAATCCTTTAGAATTTTATTACACATGCCAACTTGATAGTGGCGCTTTAGCACCTACCTCTAACAATATAGACCCAGGGCTAACAATAGAATTTGACGCTGCGACTCTTAATAGTGAATTTTCAAAATCAGGAACTGGTTCACTTATATGGACACTAGAGGTAGAAGACATATTAAGAGCCCCTCTTGCAACGGGTAATATTACGAATATATCACCAACAATTGCACCTCAGGGTCATGATTGCAACGATGGCGGTATGGCACTAATAGCTTGGGGTTACGACAACGCCGGCACATACCACTCTTTCTTGCTAAGAAGATATGATATAGCAAACAAAAATGGTCTTCCTTATCAACACCAAGGACCAACGGAAAATCAATTCTTTGCTAGCAAGTCATGGAACCCCCCATATGCTTACATATCAACCCCGGCGGCAGTCACAGGACAATGTACTACTCCACCAAATACATCAACCTGGTGGCTTAGAAACGGACCAGGATGGCAGCTTGATGCTTCAGACGTAGACGAAAGCAACACTGGAGCAATATGGGACAAACAAAACAATCTTGCTAATTTACCTAATCAATCAGGTACAGGGCAAAATAATTATTCCTATATTCCCGCAATTCAAAATGCCCGTTACGACACCGCTGACAACTCAACAGCCGGCATATACAGAATGGATAGCGCTACAGCTGCAACTATAGCGTCTACAATAACAAGTGGTAAAATAAACTTTATGGTTGTAGGATTAGGGTTTGCTAATAACGCCAGCGGGCAAGCTACGTGTGATCCAACAAAAGAGTATCAAGCTTGGGTACACGGAGATGCGTGTCAAATGAGAATATTTACAGAAAACGCAGCTGGCACAAACCAAATAGAAGTAAAAGACGGATCTAATAGCTTTATAGCTGGAGATGGTAAGTATGTTGAAATAGACGTATATGCAACTCCTGGCTCAAACGCAACAGTATTTTCATTCTAATATATGGCAAGAATAAGCACCTATGCACTTGATGCAAAACCTGAAATTAATGACAAGGTTATAGGCACAGACAACGGAATCGGGGAAGCTCAGAAAACAAAAAATTATTCTTTAAGAGAAGTAATGGCCTTGTTTAATGAGCGGAACCTTGTTGCTGTTGCTGATCAAGTTATTTTTAAATTTCAAGACGATATAACAGAAGGCAGGGAGCACGGTACAATTAGCTTAGAAGGTGGCGGTGGGCACGGGCTGCCTATGACGGACTTGTTTGATTTAATAGTTAGCACCAAGAATAGCGGCGATATAATCATTGCTGATTATATAAAGACGTTTTTAAGTAAAGAGTTAATTATAGCTGAGATGGGTAATATAAATAACTTTGTGACCTGCAAGCTAGTTGGCTTAGATAATAACTTTGCTCCTGGCTTTTATAAGTTTTCTTTTTTTATGAATGAAAGTAATGGCTTTATAAATAAAGAGAAACATTATATTATAGGAGAGTTTGGTGGGCAAGGTGATAAGTTCTTTGAATACCCTCAAGCGCAGGCTAGCGCGTTTTGGCAAATACAACACGATTTAAATAAAAAACCTTCAGTTACGGTTTCGGCTCCTTTTTCAGATGAAGAGGTAGTCGGCAAAGTAACATATATAGATAATAATAACTTAACAATAACTTTTAACGCCGCATTTTCCGGCAAAGCTTACTTAAACTAACAAAAATGGCAGATATTAAATACTTAGTCGGATTAGATGTAGATGGTAACATTAATCTTAACACAAAAGAATTACAGTTCGCATCAATACACCCATTGGCGAACAACCCCACCTCACCATCGCCTTCAATTGGTCAAACCTATTGGAACACCGCTAATAACGAATTAAGAGTATACAATGGCACCATATGGATTTCTGTTGGAGCGGATACAAATTACGATCAATGGCAAATCACTGACGGGACTCAAACAGATGATGTAACAACTAATCAGGTTGTTAAATTTGCTGCTAATGGAACCGCTGGAACAGCTGGAGCCGCATTAACAGGGACTGGAACAAATGCAGATCCATATTTAATTACTTATACTTTTCCAAACGATAATACAGAATATACAGCTGACGTAGGGCTAACGTTGACTGGTACTCAGTTTAGCGTTAATGTAGCAGATAGCCAAACGACTCAGGCTCCGGAAAATATATCAACTTCAGCGAACAGATTGTATCAAGTTGAAACCGATGATGAAGATAAGCTTGTTGTAAACGTGCCTTGGACAGACACAAATGTTGTTACATACGATTTGGAATCAGCGGCGAACGCTACAGCTGGTGTTGATATTAAATTAGTAGGTACTGATTCTACTACAGATATAGTAAACATTATAGGCACAGCCGATGAAGTTGAAATAACTCAGACGGCTACCGCTAATAAATTACAGATTGGTTTGCCAGACGATGTAACGATAGCTGGTGAACTAACAGTTTCAGGTACAGGCCAATCAAGCTTTGGCGGACAAGTAACAATACCAACCACCCCATCTGCTGGAACAGATGCAGCTTCTAAAGCTTATGTAGATGGTTTGGTATCTGGTGGACTAACATTTAAAGGTACTTTTAGAGCTGATACGGGTGAAATACTCTCAGGCGTAGACACTGGATCTTATCTATATAACTGTCCAGGCGGTGCCGGGACTAGGATTGCGGTTACTACTGGTGATTACTACTTGGTTGCTACGGCTGGTGGCTCTTTCTACTGTTCTGGAGACACCTTAGATATTGGAGATTCTGTTATAGCGGTTAGCGATGCGGCAGCAAGCGCTTCGGTTGTTGGTGATTGGTCAATTGTACAGTCTGACGAAGGAGTTGTATCTATAGCGGCATCCACAACTGGAGATCTACTTGGGATTAATTTAAGTGCAGCTACTGGATCAGTAGAAGTTGGTCTTGATATTTCGAGCTTAGCTTACGCAGATATTACTCCTTTAGACAAATCCAGTGTTATGATTCCTGTATATGACGGGGATGTAGCGAATGCAAACAAGCATATAGAGTTATACGATCTTTTAGCTTCAGGCAAATATCATTCAACTATAGGCAATGGGTCTGCAACTACTATAACATTACAAAATTCAGGTGCGACAGCGCCAAACAAAAATCATGGCCTTGGAAATGATTCCACTGCTTTTATGGTGCAGCTAGTTGATACTTCCTCGGGGGCAACAGTTATAGCCGATGTGGAGAGGGGCTCTGGCGGTGATGTTGATATAACGTTTAACACTGCTCCAGCGGCCAACTCGATAAGAGTATTGATTAACAATATGAACATATAAGTTAAAATATAATAAAATTAAATAAAATGGAGCATGGCAGTTAGAACCTTATCCGATATATCCGTAGACGGCGAAATTATAATGGAGGGATTGACAGGATATCCACTCACTCTTAAGAACAACTCGTCTGCAGGAGTCAACGAAATAGCATCAACAAATCGAGGTTTAAATTTTGTTGTTGGCTCTAATACAACCACATATTTTAAAGACGGATCCACTACTAATATGACTATATCTGGGTATAGCGGTGATGTTATAATGGGATATGGTGCCGCAAAAGTAGGGATTGGATCAACAAACCCTACCGATAAACTTACTGTAGAAAATGGAAACATAAGATTAAACACCACCTCTTCTTATCCCGCTCAAGGCCTCTATGCTTATTGGAATAATAGCAGCCCAAACATGGGGGGAATTTCCTGGCACCAAAATCCAGGGTTTGTTGGATCTGAATGGACGCACTACAAAACAACATCTCCTTATACGAACGCTAGAATAAGACTACAGGGGGATACTGGCAACAATGGCGGGATGTTTGTTAATGTTAATAATTCGAACGTTTTGTCAGTAACGGCACAAGGACAAGTTGGGGTTATGTGTGTCCCGCAAGACCCGCTTCATGTTTACGGAACCTTAAGAGTTGAAGACACTAGCACGTCTACCGCTACTTATGCTGCCATATCAATGGAAGGCAGGGGTATGATGGGAAGCGCCTTCACTTATCTAAGGACGGATTACCAAGGTAATTTTTCTGTAGCAAGCGGCTTAAGTGGTGGTTCTATGCTTAGAGGTATATCTGTTGGAATGATAACAAGTAAGGATACTTCTTTTGGTGGTAATCATTGTGTTTTTGAATCAGCAAATTCAAGTGGGGTTCAAAATGACGCGGTTACAATGCTTTTCAAAGCTAACACGGATTCACAAACAGGCCAATACAACGAAGTAGGAATAGAAGTTGATAGAATGGACGGTTGGTCGTTTAGCTCAACTAAAAGAGGCAAAATGAGGCTTCAGACTGGAGGCAACGATCATATAACAATGACGACCAATGTAAGTGAATTTGGCAGTAGCTCCTTTACCCAGTTTAATCAGGTGTGTACTTTTAGTGGGGTTTCAAGTGGCATTGGATTTTTCAGCGGCACTACAGCTACCTTTGCAGGAAAAGTTGGCGTTGGAATTAACCCCCCTGTTTCTAAATTAGACGTTAATGGTGGCATTAGAATGGCTGATGATACTTCGGCTGCGGCAAGTACAAATGTCGGAACATTAAGATATAGAACATCTGGAAATAATAGCTACGTAGATATGTGCATGCAAACAGGATCTTCCACATATGAGTGGGTAAATATAGTACAAAATAATTGGTAATATGGGAAAAATAATGCAAGCCGATACTTTTAAGGGCCAAACAATGTTTTTAAATTGGAGGGGTTATCATAGTAACACAAACAACCTAACGATATATGATACGGGGATGACTACCGCTTTTCCTTATGCTTACGCCACTATAATACCACCTTTTAAAGGTTGTGTTAATAAGATTAGTATAGTAGACAACCCTTATAGCTCATACAATCAAGGCCCCACGGGAAGCTCTGCTACTTTGCAGGTTTATGTAAACGGATCTTTGTCCCAGTCAAGAACCTCTTCCTATAGCAATACCGCAGGAGAAGTTGTTTCATTTGATTTTGCAGAAACAGCTACATTCAATGCTAACGACAAGATTGTGCTTAGATTCCAAGCCAACGGAATTTGGAGATACATAAACACCGGCATATTATTAAAAGAATTAATTTAAAATAAAAAAAATGATAAATTACGAATGGGACTGCAGAACAGTCGATGTATACCCGCAAAAAGATAATTACGAAAATGTTGTGTATAACGTGCACTATCGTGTAACGGGTGAAGATACAGAAACAGTTTACACAAGTGATATAATTGGCACCCAAATATTACACGTAGATGATTTAAGCGGCTTTAAATCTTTTGATGAATTAACCAATGAAGATGTTGTAGCTTGGTGTAAAGCAGCCATGGGTGAAGACCAGGTTACCGCAATAGAAACTACTATAGCATCTAATATTGAAGACCAAATAAATCCCTCTTCAATTATGTTAGTTATAAATTAAAAGTAAAATTCCCTAAAACCGAGTAATAATAATAATATACCTGGCACGGGTAAGTGCAAACCAAATAATAACATAAAAACCAAAACCAATGACGTTTTATTACGAGACTAATTCGTGGACTAGTCAGCCACAACCAAATGAAAACCGAATTAAACTATGGAACCATATAGCTGATAAAGCAAACTGGCGAATAGTTCAACTACCAAACGGTTACTACCAAACAGAATACCAAGATCTTCGCGATGAAGAAACCTGGAAGGATGTTACGCGGCGCGAAACAATGGAGGCCGCTGAAACTTCAATAGATAAAACTATTGAACACTACAAAAAGAAAGTTGAATTTTTGAACGGACCTAAAGTAGTTAAGACCTTTAAATAAATACACTGCTAGCAAAGAGTTAATTAAATTAAATTAAATTAAATGGAATACAATAATCCGAGCGAAATAGTAAAAACGCTCACTTTCGGCAGTGATGCTAAAAAACAAATTATCCAAGGCGTTGAAAAATTATCAAATGCTGTAAAGAGCACATTAGGAGCTTCAGGTAAATGCGTAATATATGAAGACGCCCTTGGTAGACCGGTGATTACAAAAGATGGTGTAACCGTTGCAGAAAGCGTAGTCTTATTACATCCGGTTGAAAACATAGGGGCAACCTTAATAAAGGAAGCCGCTAGCAATACCGTAAAAGAAGCTGGAGACGGAACAACAACATCAACTGTGTTAGCGCATTCGTTGTTAAAAATTGCAAACAAAAAATTAGATGAAGAAGAAGTTAGAGAACTTAAAGCAGGCATTATTAGTGGTGCTAACAAAGTTAAAATATATCTTGACAAGTCCAGTACTCAAGTTGAAGGCGAAATGCTTAAAAACGTTGCTATTATTAGCTGTAATAACGACGAAGAACTTGGAACCAAAATTGGACAAGCTTACGAAAAAGTTGGGAAAAATGGCGTCGTATTAATGGAAGAGTCTGATACAAATGAAACTTATGTTGAGTTTGTTGATGGCGCACAATTCGATAGTGGATTAAAATCTCCTCATTTAGCTACAGACGTAAACAAAGGGGTAGCTGTATTAGAAAACCCGTACGTGCTTATAGTATCCTCGCCAATACCAAACATTAGGAGGGTGCAGAATATATTGGAGCATGTTATAAAACAAAAAAGAAGTTTACTAATTGTAGCAGACGTAGAGCAACAGCCATATGCAACACTTTTAGCAAACAAGGTTAAGGGTAATATAAAAGTTAACATAGTAGACCCTCCGGGTTTTGGCCCTACTAAGCAGCAAACAATTGAGGACTTAGCTTTACTCACTAACGCGGTAATAATAAACGAAGAGTTAGGGGACGATTTAGATCTTATAGACCCTAATGTATTAGGCAGCGCATTTAAAGCTGTTACGGACGATAAAAACACTGTACTGCAAGTTGGTGAAGCTAGTGAAGAAATTGCTTTACGTATAATTGACGTAGAAAAACAAATAGAAGAAGAATCTAACCCATTTTTTAAGAAAAAGCTAGAACAAAGATTGTCTATGCTAACCGGTCAGGTTGGAATAGTATACGTTGGAGCAGACTCCAAAGTTGAGCTTAAAGAAAAAAAGGACCGTGTTGAAGACGCGATACACGCGACAAAAGCTGCCTATAAAGAAGGAATTGTTGCTGGGGGTGGCGTTGCTTTGTTAAATGCTTCTAAATTAATTAAACCCAAAAACAAGGGTGAAGAGGTATTGCTTGAGGCTATTAAAGAGCCTTACCATATTATATTGGAAAATGCCGGTATCAACATTGTTTATCCTCAAATTAAAAATAGAGGCATAGATGTTAAAACAGGCAAAGATGTTAATATGATAAAAGCAGGGATTATAGATCCAGTGTTAGTTACTAAGTCTGCATTAAAAAATGCTGTAAGTGTGGTAACAACTATAATATCTGCCGATTGTGTAATAAGCAATAAAAGACTAGCATAATGAAAGCAATAAACCATTTTGTAATAGTCAACAAGATAAAAGAGGCGCCGAAAAAAGTAGGAGGTCTTGAATTAACGGAAAAGCAGAATAAAGACGTAAGATATATAAAAGGCGAGGTACTTAGTGTGGGAGACCAAGTAAAAGAATTAGTTTCTGAAGGTGATATTGTAAGATATGACAAACACGCTGGGCACGGCATTGAATGGCAAGAAAATTTGTATTACGTTATAAAGATTACTGATATAGTGCTTGTGGAATGATTTTAACGCCCTCGGACTTACAGCAAATGAATTTACTTAAGTATTACAGGCTCATAAGAAAATGGGCTTGTAAAACTTATAATTTAAAAGATGCTGATTTAGAATTGCTTATTTACTTAGATTGCAAAAAGCGATTTACACGTAATAATTTTATTGAAGGAGCGTACACCTATAGCTGGGATAAAAACCGATGGGAACGTCTTCGCAAAGAAGGTTGGATAGATGTTTGGCGGGAGCGCAACAGAACCACGATGAAGTATGCAATATATAAGACATCGTTTAAATGCCAAACTTTAATTAAAAGAATATACAGAATAATGTTGGCTGAAGAGGATTTGCCAACGTCTGAAAGAAGTACATTTTATAAAAACAAAACATATACTGATAAAGTTTATAACAAAGCTATTGACGATATGATTAAAGATAAAGAAAGATAATTATGGCGTATAAAGGATACAAAGGATGTGGCCCAAACAAATTAGGAGCACCAAAGTCACCGGCTAAAATAGCTCCATTAGTTGCTGCATTAGCACCTGCTTTAGTTAAAGGCGCTGCAGGAGCGTTAGCTGGAAAGTTAATGGGCGGTAAAAAAGAATAATGGCATTTAAGTTAAAGTCTAAAGGAGAAGTATTTGGCATCAACGAAGAACTGTCTGAGTTTGGTAGACCGGTGTTTGAAAAATCTTTAGACAATGGGGTTATAGCTGAAGCGAATAGAGACGGCACTACTTTTATAAACAAAAATGTTTCTGCTCAACAAAAGAAAGAAGCGGTAGATCACGAAAACGTACACCACGATCAAATGCTTCAAAATAGATTGCAATATAGTAATGAGGAAGTGATTTGGAAAAAAGACACCAGATCTCCTGCTAGAAAATACGAAAGAGTTGGAGGAGCGCTTTTTAGTGCGGGCCAAAAGCTACAAGAAGGACACGCTTCATTTGAGTGGGAAGATGAAGCTTATAAAAACGATTAAAATGAAAGCAACACCTATAACACAAAAATGTAAAAGTTCACCAATGAAGATGAACATGGCTTTGGTAGAGGGAAACGCCCAAACTTTAGATAGATTTGAAGATTCTATAGGAGGTATGGTTAGCACGGCCCTTGATAAGGATAAAAAAACTCAGCAAGTAGCCCCAGAAAAAGCAGCTACAGCCGAGCCACCGAAGGTAGACTATACTAAAAAATTTAAAGAAATGGGGGAAGATCTATCTAAAAAAGATTTTAACATAGAAGTACCCGATATGTCAACAGCAATAAAAAACCTATCTGGATTTTAAAAACTAACAAAATGAATAAACCAATCACATCAAGAGTGCAGCACGCTACAGACAAAGGCATGGTTCGCCAACCGCTTTTAAACATGGGCTCACCTGTAAAACAAAAAGTAAAGCTTGAAAACAAAGCTAAAGAAACTATAGAGCAAACCGACTCTTATCAAGGCGGCAAACTAGGCGTTCAAACATCAAGAACTACAGTTAAGCCGGATAAGCTTGTAAAAGGCAAAGAAATAATGAAGAAGGTTAACACGGACACTTATGATGGCTCTGGTGGGTATGCTTCTAACGAGGATTGGAACGCGTTCTTAAAAACACCTAAAGGAAAAGAGTACTTAGAGAAAAACACTAAGGAGGTTGGCACAGGAACATACGAGCCTGATACTTACACTCCAGGTACTACAACTAAAACTACAGATTTTAATTCATACAAAGTAGCTGTTAAGGGTGATGCTAAACGACCATGGCAAAGACGGTTTGACAACAGAGCTATTAAGATTGGCGGAAGAGAAACTAGACAGGCTGGAAATAAAATTGATAAAACAAATAGAAAGCTTAGCGAATACGCTAAATACGATACGAATAAAGATGGTAAATTTAGCGCGGCAGAAAAAAACGTTATGGGCAAAGGCGGATTTTTAGGTTTAGGTAAATCACAAAAAAAGTTTGAAAAACTCGGGCGAAAGCTTGCTGAAAACAAGGCGGAATATGAAGGGTTTAAAGGTGGTAGAGATGCTGCTATTGCCCAATCTAAACAATCAGTTGGCAAAGGCGGTAAAATTGATTTAGGCGAAAGAGATGCTCGTTTAAGCGATGCAGGTGGGTTTGATAAGCAGAAAGCGGCATTATCAAGCGCAGCTAATATGAAAAGCAGCCCTTATAAAATGATGCCTAAAAGCCCAGCTATGAAAGCTTTAATTGGTAATCAGAAAAATTTGCCAGACGCTTTAAAACAAAAAATCTTAAATTCAAAAGGATAATATTATGGCTTATATTCAAAACTCCCCGTTTAAAAAAAGCGGGGCTTGGGCCAGAAAAGAAGGTCAATCAGAAACTGGAGGGCTCAACCAAAAAGGTGTTGACGCTTACAGAAGGGAAAACCCGGGATCTAAATTAAAAACAGCAGTAACAACTAAGCCTTCTAAATTAAAACCAGGTAGCAAGGCCGCTAAGCGTAGAAAATCATTTTGCGCTAGAATGAGTGGTGTAAAAGGTCCAATGAAAAAACCAAACGGTAAACCAACAAGAAAGGCTTTAGCGTTAAGAAAATGGAATTGCTAATGGAACTGAAAGGATTAGGGGATACTATAGAAAAATTTACAAAAGCAACCGGAATAAAAAAGCTGGCTGATAAAATCCCCGGCGGGTGCGGTTGCAATAAAAGAAAAGAGAAGTTAAATAAAATGTTTCCATACAAATGAAAAAAATTTGGGAATGGCTTACGGGATCAGTAATAAAAGAAGTAGGGCAGGTTTTAGATAATCTTACTACAACAAAAGAGGAAAAACTAGAAGCCCAAAGGCTAATTACAGAAATCCTTGAAAAAGCCGACAAGGAAGCACAAGAGCAAGTTACTAGAAGATGGGAATCGGATATGAACTCAGACTCCTTCCTTTCAAAGAACATAAGGCCAATGGTGCTTATATATTTAACGGTTATATTTACCGCATTGTGTTTTTTTGATGGTAACATTGGGGAGTTTGCAATAACTGAAGAATATATACCAATTTTTCAATCTTTATTAATAACAGTATACGGGGCGTATTTTGTTGGGCGTACCTGGGAAAAAGCAAAAAAATCCAGCAATAACAAAAATTAAATTAAATAAAATGAGTAAAGTAAAGGATTTAGTATCAAAAGTAGAAAACGGAGAACTCTCTGATTTGCAAGAACTTGTAAAAGCAATTAATCAGTATCAATTACAAATAGGTGGCCTAGAGGCACAAAAGCATGATTTATTGCATCAGTTAGTAGGTATTAAGAAAAGCTTAAATGAACTTCAACAAAAGCTTGAAGATAAATACGGAAACGTTTCTATAGATATTCAAAGCGGAGAAATCAAAGAAAATGAATCTCCTAAGGAAGATTAGTATAGGAAAAGACTATAAAAATGACGCCATGCACTACTCTGTTGGACAGGAAGTGTATGGTGGTCATACTATAGTTAACATTATAGAGGAAGAACAAAAGTACTCTATCTATATACAAAAGGGAAATGACGTTATACCTTGGAAAGATTTTAATAAAAATATGGCAATAGCCATAGAATATAATATAGATTATTAATGCACGGTGTTTTTGATTTTGTTATAAAGCCAGTTAGCGAAAGATATAACAACTCTAAAACAATTGACAACACAGAACTAATATTAAATACCGATTTACAGGATCATAATTTTGTTTCAAGAATAGGTATTGTAATGGGCTTGCCTATAAATAACCAAACAGGTATATGTTTAGGCGATGAAGTTATTGTGCATCATAACGTTTTTAGAAGATACAGAGATATTAGAGGTGTTGAAAAAAATAGCAGAAGCTATTATAAGGACGACTTATATTTTGTGAATGAGATGCAGATATACGCTTATAAGCATATAATTAAGTGGATACCATTATCGGGATATAATTTTGTTGCTCCTATAAAAGAAGACAAAATGTTTTCTATTGATTTTGAAAAACCTTTAAAAGGCATATTAAAATATAAAGATCCAGCTTTAAAAAGTGTAGAGCCTGGTGATGTAGTCGGTTTCCGACCTGGTATGGAATATGAGTTTATTATTAATAAACAAAAATTGTATCGCATACCAACCAATCAAATTACAATTAAATATGAATATCAAGGAAACGAAGAAGAATATAATCCAAGCTGGACATAAAGCGGTTGAGGAGTTAATCAAAGTAGCTAAAGAAGCTATTGTTGATTCAGACGATGACATCTCAGCCGATAGATTAAAAAACGCTGCTGCTACAAAAAAGTTAGCTATATTCGACGCTTTTGAAATACTTAATAGAATACAAGAAGAAGAAAATCTTTTGCTAGAAAAACCAAAAGAAGAGCCTTCTAAAAAAACTTTTAGCGGATTTGCTGAAAAAAGATCTAGATAATGTACGAGCAAAGCTTATATAGCGTAATAACGCCAATTAAGAAAAATACAATATCTAGATTAAACAAATCTAAGAAATGGAAATACGGCTACAGCAAAGAACATGATATTGTTGTAATAAGCAAGACTGGACAAATAGGTGAAATATATAATATACAGAATTTAAAAATAGCTTTACCCAAAGAGCCAGCTAAAATAGATAAGTCGCATGATAAATGGACGGTAGAAGAATATCCTAAAGAGTTAAAACGAATACAAAGCGTTTTTGATTGGCGAGATTATCCTGATGACTTCAAAGAAAAATGGGAACCATATATAGATGAACAATTTAAACGAAGAGACGAAGGCCATTGGTTTAATAATAAGGGCATGGCTACTTACATTACTGGTACTCACTTTATGTACCTGCAGCACTCCAAAATTGACGTTGGGAAGCCAGACTTTAGGGAAGCAAACAGATTATTCTTTATATTCTGGGAGGCTTGTAAAGCAGACTCACGAGCTTATGGAATGTGCTACCTTAAGAACCGTCGTTCAGGATTTTCATTTATGTCTTCAGCAGAAACCGTTAACTTGGCAACAATTACGTCAGATGCACGGTACGGTATCTTGTCTAAGTCTGGAGCGGATGCTAAGAAAATGTTCACAGACAAGGTTGTACCAATATCAGTCAACTACCCGTTCTTTTTCAAACCGATCCAGGACGGTATGGACAGGCCCAAGACAGAACTTGCCTATAGAATACCAGCCAGTAGACTCACTAGAAAATCCATACAAAATAAACAGGATCAAGAGTTATTGGAAGGGCTCGACACAACGATTGACTGGAAGAACACTGGTGATAACTCCTACGATGGGGAGAAGCTTAAACTCCTCGTCCACGATGAATCGGGAAAATGGGAAAGGCCGGACAACATCCTCAACAACTGGAGGGTTACGAAAACAACGCTAAGACTAGGAGCAAGAATTATCGGTAAGTGCATGATGGGGTCAACGTCAAACGCTTTAGATAAAGGAGGCGAAAATTTTAAAAAGCTTTATAATGACTCAGACGTCACGAAAAGAAACCGCAATGGACAGACTAAGTCAGGATTATATTCTTTGTTCATTCCTATGGAATGGAATTACGAAGGATTCATTGACAATTATGGAATGCCTGTATTCGAAGACCCACCAGCAAACTGTATTGGCCCACACGGGGACGCTATCGAAGTCGGAGTCATCGAGCATTGGAATAATGAAGCGGAAGGATTAAAAGGCGACCAGGACGCTTTAAATGAGTTTTATAGACAGTTTCCACGCACGGAAGAGCATGCGTTTAGAGATGAAACAAAGAACAGTATATTTAACCTTGTTAAATTATACGAACAAATAGATTATAACGAAGATTTATCAAGTACTAATGTAGTAAATATTGGTAGCTTTTCGTGGGAAAATGGAATAAAAGACACTAAAGTTAAATTTACGCCAAACCCGAACGGTAGGTTTAAAATAACTTGGGTTCCTAATTATGAATTGCAAAATAAGCAATACACAAAAAATGGTCTTAGGTTTCCCGGCAATGAACATATTGGCGCTTTTGGGTGCGATAGTTATGACATATCAGGAACAGTTGACGGCAAGGGATCTAAGGGTGCACTACATGGGTTAACTAAGTTTAGCATGGAAAATGCTCCTCCAAATTCATTTTTTTTAGAATACATTGCAAGACCACAAACTTCTGAAATGTTTTTTGAAGATGTACTTATGGCTTGTGTGTTTTATGGAATGCCCATATTAGCTGAAAATAACAAACCTAGGTTATTGTACTATTTTAAAAGAAGAGGGTACAGAGGCTACTCAATGAACAGACCGGATAAGATATGGAATAAGTTATCGGTAGCTGAAAAAGAAATAGGTGGAATTCCAAACTCCAGCGAAGATATTAAACAAGCTCACGCAGCTGCTATAGAAGCTTATATAGATAAATACGTAGGTTTAAAAGCAGATGGTCAATATGGGGACATGTATTTCAACAACACCTTAAACGATTGGGCAAAATTTGATATAAATAAAAGAACAAAGTTTGACGCCGCTATAAGTTCAGGCCTTGCTATAATGGCCTGTAATAGGCATTTATATAGGCCAGTTGCCCCTGTTCAAAAACAAAAGTTAAATTTAAATATTGCTAAATATAAAAATAGCGGTACAATATCGAAAATAATAAAATAACGTATGGCTGAGTCAGTTGTAAAAAGTTTTTTTCCTAGCCAAGTTGCTAGTGACGAAGAAAAAATGTCATCAGAGTATGGCCTTCGGGTAGGTAGAGCTATTCAGGACGAGTGGTTTAAATCGGACTCCGGTACTTCGAGATATAGAAGCAATCAAAATACATTCCATCATTTAAGGTTATACGCAAGAGGCGAACAGCCAATACAAAAGTATAAAGATGAATTATCAATAAATGGGGATTTATCATATCTTAATTTAGATTGGAAACCAGTACCAATTATTTCTAAATTTGTAGACATATTGGTTAATGGTATTTCAGAAAGGTCTTTTGATATAAAAGCTTATTCACAAGATCCTTATGGTGTAAGCAAAAGAACTGCTTATATGGAATCCATTATACGTGATATGCAGACCAAAGAGCTAAACGAATTTGCAGAAGCAGAATTTGGTATTAATCTTTTTGAAAACAATCCAGATCTTTTACCCGATAGCCAAGAAGAATTAGAGTTACATATGCAGCTAACGTATAAACAAGCTGTAGAGTTAGCTGAAGAGCAGGCAATACAGACTTTGTTAAAGGGTAATAATTATGATTTAACAAAGAAAAGAGTTATATACGACCTATCTGTTATAGGTATTGGGGCTGTAAAAAATAGATTTAGCAAATCAGAGGGCGTTGTTGTTGATTATGTTGACCCCGCTAATTTAGTTTATTCGTACACTGAATCACCATATTTTGATGATATATACTATTGCGGTGAAGTTAAAAGCATACCTTTAAATGAATTAAAAAAGCAATTTCCTGATTTAACGCAAGAAGATCTTGAGCAAATATCCAAGCAGGGCTTTCAAAATAACGGCTTTTACGATAGAACAATAAGAAATTACGATCAGTCTGATAGCAATACGGTGCAAGTATTGTACTTTAATTTTAAAACTTATATGAACGAAGTTTACAAAGTTAAAGAAACAGCTACAGGCGCAAGTAAAATACTTGTTAGAGATGATCAATTTAATCCGCCTATTGAAATGCTTGAAGAGCAATTTGGAAAACTTTCAAGATCATTAGAGGTTTTATATGAGGGTGTTTTGGTTTTAGGAACTAACTTTTTGCTAAAATGGGATATGGCAAAAAATATGATGCGTCCAAAAAGTGATCACACTAAAGTGCTCATGAATTACAGTATTGTAGCCCCAAGAATGTATAAAGGTAAAATAGAATCTATAGTCAGCCGCATAACAGGGTTTGCGGATATGATACAGCTGACGCATCTTAAATTACAGCAAGTAATGTCAAGAATGATACCTGACGGCGTTTATCTTGATGCAGATGGTTTAGCTGAAATAGATTTAGGCAACGGAACAAACTACAACCCACAGGAGGCATTAAATATGTTTTTCCAAACAGGTTCTGTTATAGGTAGGTCTATGACTCAAGAGGGAGACATGAATCCTGGCAAAGTCCCTGTGCAAGAAATAGCAAGTGGGTCTGGCGGTCAAAAATTGCAGTCTTTAATATCTACGTATAATTATTATTTGCAAATGATACGTGATGTTACAGGTCTTAATGAAGCTAGAGATGGCAGTACCCCTGATTCAAGAGCTTTAGTTGGTATTCAGAAAATGGCCGCTGCGAATTCTAATACCGCAACAAGGCATATATTGGACGCTGGTCTTTTTATAACTGCTCAAACCGCGGAGTGCTTATCATTAAGAATATCAGATATATTGGAATATTCACCATCAAGAGATGCTTTTGTACAAAAAATAGGTGGGCATAATGTTGCTACATTAAAAGAAATGTCAGATTTGCACCTTTATGATTTTGGTATATTTTTAGAATTAGCGCCAGACGATGACGAACGTTCAATGTTGGAAAATAACATACAGACAGCTTTGTCAGCTGGCCTTATAGACCTATCTGATGCAATCGACATAAGAGAAATTAAAAATATAAAGTTAGCAAATCAAGTTTTAAAAATACGTAGAAAGCGTAAGCAAGAGCAAGACCAGCTAATACAGCAGCAGAATATACAAGCTCAAGCGCAAGCAAACGCACAAGCTCAAGAGGTAGCTGCCGCTGCTGAAGTACAAAAGAATCAAGCTTTAACGTCTCAAAAAGCTCAGCTGTTGCAAATGGAAAATAATTTTGAATTGCAAAAAATGCAAGCTGAGGTTGCAGCTAAAAAAGAATTGATGGCTCAGGAATTTCAATATAATATGCAATTAAAAGGCGTAGAGACATCAGGTCAAGCACAGAAAGAAACGCAAAAAGAAGACAGAAAAGACGAAAGAACAAAGCTGCAAGCAACCCAACAAAGCCAACTTATAGAGCAAAGAAAAAACAATACACCTCCTCAAAACTTCGAATCTAGCGGAAACGATATTATTGGCGGAGGATTTGACTTAGGTTCCTTCGAGCCTAGGTAATAATAATAGTAATAATTATATAATATTTTATCATGTTAGAAAACCAAGAAGAGGTTCTTGACTCCCAAGAGGAAGTGCAAGAGCAAGCTGCTGCTGAAAATAAAGCACCAGAGCAAAATGTAGACTCACCTGTATCCCAGGATGATGAAGGCACAATAAAAGTAGATTTTACTAAACTCAATAAAGAAGAAAATGCCGTTCAAGAGCAAAGCGCAGATGACAGCGATGTTGTTATCGGAGAATCCCAAGACAGTAGCAACAGCGAAGAAGTGGTTGAAGAAGTACGGGAGTCCGAACAAGAAGAATCAACTGTTCTCGAAGAAGTAACCGAAGAAGAAGTTGTTGAACAAGTAGAGGAGCTCACTGAGCAAGTTGAGCAAGCTATAGTTGAGGCTGATGCCGGCATTGATTTACCAGAAAATATTCAAAAAGTTGTTGACTTTATGAATGACACGGGAGGAAGTCTAGAAGACTATGTAAAACTCAATACCGATTATTCTGCATTAAACGAAGCACAGCTTATTAAAGAGTATTATGAAACCACTAAGCCTCACTTAGATAAAGAAGACATAGAACTTCTTATGGAAGACTTTTCATATGACGAAGAGTTAGATGAGCCAAAAGAAATACGTAAAGCTAAAATTGCTTTTAAAGAAGAAGCTGCTAAAGCAAAGCAACATCTTGAAAAAATTAAAAACAATTATTACGAAGAAATTAAAGCTGGATCAAAATTAAATCCAGAACAACAAAAAGCCGTTGACTTTTTTAACAGGTACAATAAAGAACAAGAAACCGTTAAAAAGGAAAACGAACAACAAGCAAAAATATTTTTACAGCAAACTGATACTGTTTTTAGTGAGAATTTCAAAGGTTTTGATTATTCTGTTGGAGACAAAAAGTATAGGTTTAAAGTTAAAGATACCACAGAGGTTAAAGACACCCAAAGCGACATCAATAATTTCGTCAAGAAGTTCTTGAACGACAAAAATGAAATGGTAGACGCAAAAGGTTATCACAAATCTCTATTTACAGCAATGAATGCTGATGCTATTGCTAATCACTTTTACGAACAAGGTAAAGCTGATGCAATGAAAAGCAGTATTGAAAAATCTAAAAACGTAGATATGGATCCGAGAGGGACTCATGAAAAAGTTACTACGGCAAATGGTTGGCAAATACGTGCGGTTCCAAACAATAGTGTTAGTGGTTCAAAGTTGAAAATTAAAAAAAGATAATTAACCATTAAAAAATAAAAAAATGGCATTTGCAACTTCGCCAACCTCGTTGGCAAACTTAAGTCACTTAACCCCACGCCCTATTAAAGGGTTGTTTGGTGACAACTATCTTTCTGTAGGAGAGATGGATTTTACACAACAATTTCTACCTGAAGTATACGAAAAAGAAGTAGAGAGATACGGTAACCGTACTATCTCTGGATTTTTACGTATGGTTGGGGCTGAAATGCCTATGGCTTCTGATCAAGTAGTATGGTCTGAGCAAGGGCGCTTACACATCGCTTATGATGACGTAGAAGTAGTAGATACAACTAACCTTACATTCCCAGCTGGCCACTTGATTGGACCAGGAATGACAATCGTTGTGTCTAAAGGATTTACAACTCAAAAAGCTTATGTAAAGACCGTAACAGGGCAAAATGTAGAAGTAGACACTTACGGTGAAGTATCTGGTATTACAGTTACTGGTGCTGACGTAAAAGTATTTGTTTACGGATCTGAATACTCTAAAGGGACTTCACAAGCTGGTAATTCAGTTGACGCTTCTTTCACAACTTTCAACAACAAACCAATTATCTTGCGTGACAAGTATAATGTAAACGGTTCTGATGTTGCTCAAATTGGTTGGGTAGAAGTAACTACTGAAGCTGGAACTTCTGGTTACCTTTGGTACTTAAAATCTGAGCACGAAGCTCGTATCCGTTTTGAAGATCAACTTGAAATGGCTATGGTAGAAGCTGAGAAATCATTAAACATTGACGGAACAACAAGAGATATTGCACAAGCTGCTGGATTTGGTGGTGGTGGAACAATCACTGGTTCTGACGGTTTATTCTCTGTGCTTGAAACTCGTGGTCTTGTATATAATGACGCTGATTTTGGAGCTGCTGGCGCTGGTGGTGCACCAAGCCCAGGGCTAGGTGAATTTGATACTATTTTAGCTGAGCTAGATAAGCAAGGAGCTATCGAGGAAAACATGCTTTTCTTAGATAGAACAACTTCTTTGTCTATTGACAATATGCTTGCGCAGCAAAATACTTACGGAGCTGGTGGTACATCTTACGGTGTATTTGACAACTCTGCAGATATGGCGTTGAACTTAGGGTTCTCTGGATTCCGTAGAGGTTCTTATGACTTCTATAAAACTGACTGGAAATATCTAAACGATTCTACTACTCGTGGATTAGTTGCTGATGTGGATGGCGTTTTGGTACCGGCTGGAACTTCAACAGTTTATGATCAACAATTAGGAAAAAATATCTCACGACCATTTCTACACATCCGCTACAGAGCTTCTGAAGCTGATGACCGTAGATTAAAGTCTTGGGTAACTGGTTCAGTTGGTGGTAACTTCACAAGTGACGCGGATGAAATGAATGTTCATTTCTTATCTGAAAGAGCACTATGTGTACAAGCTGCTAACAACTTCGTATTGTTGAAATCAACAGTCTAGTATTACTTTAATGTAGTAATTACCCTCGTTGAATCTACGGGGGTAGTTATTACCTTTATTAACATTTTTATTATATTATATTATGGCTAAGAAAGCTAAAGCAGAAGAAGCAATTGAGGTTGCACCTCAACCAACTAGTGCAAAAAATGCACCAGTTCAAAAACCCGCAAAACTAACGTGGGAAATTAAAGATAGATTATACACGTTAAAAAGCAATAAGCGACCTTTAGTATTCACAATACCTTCAAGACATACGGCTAAGCGGCCGTTACTTTGGTTTGACGAAGAGCAAGGGTATCAAAGAGAGCTAAAATATGCCACTAATCAAAGGTCTCCATTTGTTGATGAACAACAAGGGCCAGCTACACTGGGTAGAATTGTAATGAGAGATGGCGCGCTGCGTGTACCAAAAGAAAACCAAGTTTTACAAAAATTACTTTCTTTATATCATCCATTTAGAAATGAAGTTTACGAAGAATACAAACCAGCCCAACAAGCAGCAAACCAATTAGATTGGATTGAAGCGGAGATAGCGGCTTTAAATTTAGCTAAATCACTTAGTGTTGATGAGTTAGAAGCTATATTAAGAGTTGAGTTTGGTAATAAAGTAAACGAACTGTCTAGCAGTGAATTAAAAAGAGACGGGCTAATTTTTGCTAAAAGAAAGCCATTGTTATTCTCGGAGCTAGCTCAAGATGACAACGTGCAATTAAGAAACTTTGGTATTAAAGCGGTTGAAGCTAGAATTATTCAGCTATCCGCGGATCAAAGAACATTTACATATGGTGATGCCAAAAGAAAACTTTTAACTATACCGTTTGATGAAAACCCATATTCAGCATTAGCTGCTTGGTTTAAAACAGACGACGGTGTTGAGGTTTATAAGGCAATTGAAAAACGACTTTAATAGTCACTCATAGTGGTTAGGCCATCTTTGAGGTGGCTTAATTACTATAAATAATAGAATATGGCTGTAAGCATAGATACTGTTTATCAAAGAGTATTATCAATACTCAACAAAGAACAACGAGGGTATGTTACGCCTCAGGAATTTAATTTATTTGCAAATCAAGCGCAGTTAGATTTATTTGAGCAATACTTTTACGATATAAATCAATTTGGTAGATTACCAGGTAATGATACTGAATATTCAGATATGCTAAAGTTACTTGATGAAAAAATAGCTATATTTGAAACACGTGATAATCTAGTGTATTCAATAGCAGATAGTTCATTTATACTGCCACAAAATATGTACCGCCTTGGTACTGTAATATACAAAAATTCCACAACAAAATTAATACTAGACCCTGCTTTAGGGCCAGAAACACCTCAAACAACGATAGAAGAAGTTACTGTAGAAAGGATTAATGCAAATGAGTTTTTATATATAAATTCTTCTCCACTTACAAAACCCAAAAACGTTAGACCTATATATGTAGCCGATAACAGAGGCCTTAAAGTATATGGAGATCAAGAAATACAACTAGATGTAGATTTAACGTATATAAAGCAGCCTGCTAAAGTTGAATGGAAATACCAAATGGTATTAGGTGAAGCTTTATATGATTCAACATATTCCGTTGATTTTGAACTGCACACCTCTGAGGAAACTGAATTGGTTATAAAGATACTTGAGCTAGCAAGTTTAGCAGCAAAAGAGTTAGCCGTTAATCAGCTCGCGACACAAGAAGAGGTTAGGAATACACAACAAGAAAAATCATAATAAATGGGATTACTTACTCAAAATAACGAACAATATTATCTCGGAGCAGATGGCCAGTGGAACAGTTGGGATGAAAATTACGGTGATTACCAATTTACAACTATAAAGGATGTTATTAATAACTTTATGATTTCCTATATTGGTGAAGGGAAAATAATTAGCAAAATAAAAAGAACTGATGTTTTGTTCCATGCAATGCGTGGTATACAAGAATTTAACTTTGACATATTACCTTCAAACAAATCTGTTGAAATAGAAATAGGACCTCAGCTGTATTTTGTTTTGCCACAAGATTATGTTAACTACGTAAAGCTAACGTGGAACGATAACGGTGTGGAACGTATTATATACCCTACATCAAAAACAAGCAATCCTTTGCCAATATTACAAGATCATAATTATGAATATTTATTTGATCAGCAGAATAGAGAAATTTTAGAGTCGCAAGAATCTAATACATGGCATGACTTCAGGCAACGTGGCAATGGTGACGGTAATGATTTAAGCGAACGCGAATTAGATTTAATTAAAAGAGGTAACATTGGACAAAGATACGGTTTAGATCCGCAATACATGCAATCTAATGGCGTGTTTTTTATAGACCCAATACAGGGATTAATTAGGTTTAGCTCGGATATGGTAAATCGCATTGTAACTCTAAAATATGTTTCTGATGGATTGGCTACAGATGAAGAAATGGTAATTCATAAGTTAGCTGAAGAAGCTTTATATAAATATATTGCTTACGCTATTTTATCTGTTAGGCCAAACATACCAGAATATGTTGTACAAAGATTTAAAAAAGAATCTTCAGCAGCTAAAAGAAACGCTAAATTAAGATTATCAAATATAAAATTAGAAGAGATTACTCAAATAATGAGAGGTAAATCTAAGCAAATAAAACATTAACATGGCAGAATTCTTGCACACCTTTCGTGGCGGTAAAATGAACAAGGACCAAGACGAAAGATTAATACCAGAAGGCCAGTATAGAGATGCTTTAAATTTAGAAATATCCACATCTGAAGGATCGGATACGGGTGCTTTACAAAATATAAAAGGTAATACTGAGGTTTTAAACAAAACATATAATCCATCTACATCTTCGTTTATAGAATGGGGAAGTGATTATATTAATAGTTTAACTAATGCCATATGTATAGGCAGCTTTGTAGACACGTTGACTAATAAAATATATTGGTTTATAGCCTCTGACGAAGTTAGCGTTGTGGCACAATTTTTAGACTCAGATAAAACTGTTTCGCCTCTCTTGGTTGAAAACAAGGCAATATCAAACTTTTTAAACTTTAGAAAAGAAAACCTAATAACTGGTGTAAGTGTTATAGATAATGTTTTATATTGGACAGACGATCAGACTGAGCCTAAAAGATTGAACATTGCTGACTTTCAAAATTCCACCCCTAATTTTACAACTCACTCTAAAATATACAGCAGAGACTTTGTAGAAGAAGATATTACTGTAATAAAAAAATCCCCATTAACCTCTCCTAATATAGCAATGTTTGCCAGCGTTGTTGGCGGTCCGGGTACAGGTATAACTCCTGTAACTTCTGAATACACCGTAACAGATCAAGAAAACTTTACATTTATACCAGCTAATGCTGATCCAGAAGACTACATTTCTATGCCCACCTACGCTGAGGCGCAAGAAAATCCAACTAATTATCCTGCTGGGATTACAGGGCAAGTAACTATAACCACTAGCGCTGCTCCAACTTGGGCTGCAGGGAGTATAGTAAATTTAGTGGGTAGCCGCATAAACGACTCAAACGAAATAAATGAGTTTGGTATTAGAGCAGAAGTTGTTTCTGGATCAGGAACTACTTCTATTACTATAAATATTTTATCCATATCTCAAGACATAATTAAAGCCTATGATGATCTTGGCAATATAGAGCCGATTGTTTGGGAAATTTTATTGGAAGAAGATGCGCCTATGTTCGAGTTTAGGTTTGTACGTTTTGCGTACAGATGGAAATACAAAGATAATCAGTATTCTACCTTCTCTCCTTGGACAGAACCAGCGTTCTTAGGTAACGAATTTAAATATGTATCGTCTGACGCTTACAATATTGGTATGACCAATAATATAAGAAAGTTAGATATATTAGATTTAACCTGGGGTAATGACGATGTTAAAGAAATTGAGATTCTATATAAAGAGTCTATATCTAATGCTGTTTATCTGGTTGATACAATTGACGATAAATCAATAACTTCTTTTAGTATAAAATCTGAGATTATTGGCGCGGTAATTGATTCTAATCAAATAATAAGACCATGGGACAACGTACCTCGCAAAGCTAAGGCGCTAGAGATAACGAAGAATAGAATAGTGTACGGCAACTATTTGCAGAACTATAATGTACCTGCTGTAATAGATATTAGTGTAGATAAGCAAACGCTAACACACCCTGGCGCTAATGACGAGGATTTGTTAAGAATGCCTTACGATTCTATAAAGTCACTAAGAACGTACCAAGCAGGCCTTTTGTATCTAGATGGGTATGGCAGAGAAACACCTGTGTTTACAAATAATAACGCGTCTATAGCGATACCTAAGTCAGATGCCTCGTCTGTAGTTAGCTTGAAATTTTTAGCTAATCATGCACCTCCTTCGTGGGCAACGCATTTTAAATATTTTATAAAAGAAACATCAAACGAATATTACAATTTAGCATTAGATCGCTATTACAACGCTGAAGATGGGAATGTATGGATAAGCTTCCCTTCGTCTGAAAGAAACAAAATAACAGAAGAATCCTACTTAGTCTTAAAAAAGCAGCACGACACAGATATATATGTTGCGGAGGAAGCAAGGTATAAGGTTTTAGCTATAGAGCCTGAAGCTCCGGATTTTATTGCGACATTTAACAGGTCTGTAGCATTTGCTAGGGTACAAATTGAAACAGGGTTTGAGCCTGATTTTATTAGACTAGAATTTAATGGCCCATCAAATGTAACCAACCTCCCGTTCCAAGAAGCTTTTACATCAGAGCATTTGCTTGTAATAAGATTTGGTGGATCAAGAACAGCGGAATACAGAATAGCAAGTGGAGGCCCAACTGGAGCAGGTGGCCTTTATGAAGTTTTATTGGACGAACCATTAGGTGAAGACGCAAACTTTTTAAGTGATCTAGCGCAAGGTGCAACAGTTTCAATAAATGTTTTTAAAGAAGTTAAAGAAAATAAGCCTGAATTTGAAGGTAGATTTTTTGTAAAAATTAATAGAGATTTTGCGTTTCAAGAAAATGTAATTAAGCCTTTTGACGCCATGAACAGAGTGTACGGTGTTCTAGGAGAGCAGCGAATAAACGTATTTAAACAAAGCACCAATACAGAAGGGAACGGCAATAGATTTGGTTGGAATTATCAAGATCCAGGAGAAGATGATGATCCCTGGTTTGAATGCTGTGGAGATGAATTTTCTCGAGAACAAGTTATGGGCTTTGGTGCTTGGGGAGGTAATGGCGTCAACAAAGGTGCGAATACGAGGGCATGGTATAATCCACCAACAAACGGGGAATCATCGTTTGGGTTTGGATGCGCGGGTGTTGGCGGTAGTGATTATTTAGGTCCTTTAGCGGGAGATATTGGTCAAGACAATGGTTTACTGCAGCCAGGGGTTTTAGTAAGATTTATAGATAGCAGAAACGGCGACAAAAGTAACGTATATGGCGTTGAAGATGTAGAGGCTGGTAGGTCAAGAAGAGGCAAGATGAGAACTTGCGGGTGGTTTCCTTGCACAAATTGCTGTCCTGATAGCGACGCGGGTAATCACATGTACACTTTAGCCGTTAAGTTAGAAGAGCCGCTTGGTCCTAATGGAAATATAGACTTTTTTGCAAAATTCAACGGGGATAGAAATTCATTAGATAAAGACCGTGGAGGATCCAATCCTCGTATACAAGTTTTGGAAGAGGTTATTGGATCAGGCAACAAAACCTTGTCATCAACAAACCCAGCTATTTTTGAAACAGAGCCTAGAGAAGCAATTGATTTAGACCTATACTATCAAGCATCTGACGCATTCCCTATAAGTGAGCATGGAGTAGAAAAAACACTAGATTGGCACAACTGCTACTCTTATGGTAACGGCGTTGAATCAAACCGCATTAGAGATGATTATAATCAACCTACAATAGACAAGGGGCCAATAGTGTCTGCTCCATTAGATGAGCCTTACGGAGAAGAAAGAAAGCCTAATGGTCTTATTTACTCGGGTATATATAATTCTAACTCTAATATAAATAATTTAAACCAATTTATACAGGGGTTACAAATAACTAAGGATCTTAATCCTATATACGGCGGCATTAAGAAATTGCATACAAGAGATACTGATCTTGTTACTTTTTGCGAGGATAAAGTATTAAAAATACTAGCTAATAAAGACGCATTATTTAACGCCGATGGAAATACAAATCTAACCGGAACAAACAATGTGCTGGGGCAATCTGTACCATTTGCTGGAGAATTTGGTATATCAAATCACCCAGAATCTTTTGCTAAGTTTGGATATAGAGTTTATTTTACGGATCAAGCAAGAGGTGCTGTTTTAAGGTTATCAAGAGATGGAATAGAAGAGGTCTCTAGATATGGAATGGGCGATTTCTTTGGTGACAATTTAATAGTCAATGATAGATTAATCGGTTCTTACGATATTACCTCTGGGGAATACAACTTAACATTGGCTAATTTAACCGAAGAGTGGCAAGATAAATTATCTGTAAAAGTTTTTGATAGATTAAACCAAGATCCAGATTGTCCAGTACCCACTAAAAAGTTACCAACCACTAAAACTACAGTGTCATTTGCTGAAAACATAAACGGCTGGTCTAGTAGAAAAACTTTTATACCTGAAAGTGGCGCTTACTTAAATGATAATTATTATACATTTAAATCGGGGGCTATTTGGCAACACAAAAGTAATGACAGCTACAATAGTTTTTACGGCATAGGGCCACAAAGCAAAGGTGGTAAGTATTATGAAAGCTCTGTTGATTTAATAATAAACGATGCCTCTCCTGTAGTTAAAGGTTTTAAAACATTAAACTATACCGGCACAGAATCTTTAGAATACATTTATTCTGTTGTTGACGGATCGAATGATTTAAGAGAATTTTCAATAGCTGAAATTGTAGCTCAAGGTTTAACCCCAACAGGCGTTACAACTTCACCGGGGTGGTATGCTAATTCAGTTTACACTGACCTGCAAGAAGGTCAAGTTAAAGAATTCATAACAAAAGAAGGCAAACATTTTAACCACATAAAAGGGTTATCAACGTTTTTCAACGACAATTGTGATACTAATGTTAACACGCCTGAGTTTTCTGTACAAGGCATAGGTAGAGCAGACCAGCTAACCGGCGACACTGAACCTACTGCTTTTTATATAAATGTATGTATAGATCCTTCGTGTTACGTAGAAGAGGAATTACCAAACGTGGTGGATCAGTTTTATGAAGGAACAGAAGACATTCCTTTAACTGTGCAACTGCAAGGCCCTACTAATTGTTCTCAAGCTACAACGTATAGTTTAGTATTAGATTCTACCTCAGGTGGAAATTTAACATTAAACTCAAGCGGCTCTTTTGTATTTAATCCTAATTTAAATTTTTATGGGCAAGCAGGAACATTTGTAGTTGAAGCATGCTGTGGTTCTATATGTAATACTTTTACTGTTACTTTAGAGTTTTTAGAAGTGCCCGAAGATCCTTATTTTGTTAGTATAGCTCCAACGCCGAACTTATTGCCAGGTGATTGCTTTACTTATAATCCTATAATATTAGCAGACCCAGATCACGAGTCACAGCAATTATTTATTCAAAGACCTGTTCCTAATTTACCAGCTTGGATGGCACAACCTGAACCTATTAATGACGGCACAGGTAATTGGTATATACCAAATAGCTGTGTACCAGCCGGGCAGCAACCTGGCTTGATAGATTTCACTATGACAGTGGAAGATCCTGATGGAAATACGGGTACGCAACAAGTAGTAGGTGACACTATTGCCGCGGCTGTGGCTAATTTAGAGTTTTTAATAACAACTAGACGCGCACAAACAGCAAGAACCTGGGTTGATCCAAATGCAATAGATCCTACTCCAGTCCAAATGGCTGCTATTGACGGTAGTAATCACGGATGCGGAAGAGGTACTTACATGCTTACAGGGAATGGCGTAACATTTGCTAGAGTTTATGTGGGTAATACGTTTGATGATCTAACACCTCCTCCGGGGAGTCAACATTGTTTTGATTCATATAGTACAGACGCCAACGGCAATCCAAACAGCCCAACGGGAGACGTGTTATGGTCGGGTACAATACCTTCCGCGGTTGCTCAAGGCGTTACGGACACAGATCTTAGACATCAGGCTCCATTCCAAAAATATATTACTGCAAATGATGACTTTGACACTACCAGAGACAGATATAATTTAGTAACCATAGATATAGAAACAGCTCAACAAATAATAGCAAATTCACCTGACCCTAATAATCCTAGTTACATTGTTTTTGGATTAATTCCAGATACTTATGTTGCGGGTGGAGTTTTAAATACACACGGGGACGGGGTTACAATGCAAATATTTAAAGAGGAGCAAGAAGTTTATGCGGCAGTACAACCAAATAACTCCGCTTTAACGTTAGATGTTTTAACTGGAGATATAATACCTTAATATGAGTAATACAGTAAACGTAGGAAATTTTTCAGTAGAATGCTTTCATTCTCTAGACGCTATAAGTGCTGGCACTGTTATAACAGACTTTGAAAACATTATACTTACATTAGTGCCTGACCCGGGTTATTCTTTAGATGCAGATAATTTTAGTGTTATATTGCCGTACCCAAATTTTGTGTCTAATGTAGTTTTTAGCCAAAGCGCTATAAACGTTGACAATGTTTTGTGTACTGTTACGTTAACGCCAGGCTCGGTTATGCCTGCTTACGACATAATAATAGATTTATGTATAAAAGGAATAGCCACTACAGCCGAAACGACGGTATCAGGAACAGTAACGTACGCGCAAGCTGTAAATGTATTGCCCACAACTTTGAACGCCTCATATTCGTCACCTGGTGACTTTGGCCAAACAAAAAATGTGTTTACTCAGGTGATATCAGCTGAGCCTGGCACTTATTTTGTTAACACTCCCGTTATAGCTATAACAAGTGGTAATATGGCTGATTACAGTGTATCGTATTCACACTCTACAAACGCTCAAAACCAAGTAATAAGCACGACTATAGAAGTATTTTATACTTTTGGGAACGCAAGTATTGCTGGGGATTCGTGGGAAATAGCAGCGGTAGCCTTTGCTCCAACCTTAAAAATAGACTCATATTCTTTTGACTCTTCAACGCTCCCTCAAGCAGGGGCTTCAAGAGCGTATACTGTATCAGGCGATGTTGGTGCTAATTATACGTTGACATCTAATAAACCTATATTTTCCGGAAGTAACACGTATAACGGAACAATACAATTAACTGGTAGTGATATTGCTACAGCAACATTTCCAGCTGTAACAAGTAATGAAGCGTATAGCATAACAATTGATGGCGCTTTTTATGGAGGTTTTAACCAACAGGTTACTGTTAATTTAAATCAATACATTTCAATAAACGTAACGTATAACACATTTACAGCTAGGTCTATAAGTGTTTCTCCCGCTAACTATATTTCAACTGGACTATCAAAACAGCCTGGAGCGCCCCTTAGTCTTTCCTTTAATATAACCAACAACACAGGTAATACATTAGTTGCGCTGTCTCCTATAAATGATGCGTATATTATAAATCTACCTGAATACCCTATAACTTTCGATGGTGGTGGTTCTAGTGATGTACAAAAAGTAACAGACGTAACTAATATAACCGCTGGAATGAGTTTTTATGATACTAATTTGCCGGATGGTATAACGGTATTAAGCGTAAACACGGCTTCAAAAGAAATAACATTTAGCGATACAATAACAGTTTTAAATAATTCTACCGCAACATTAAGCTTAGCAAATAACAATCAGGTTTTCCTAACTAATATAGACATGGAAAATGACCCTGGAGATCCTAATAACTGGACATTAACCAGCGAGGTATACACTCAAGCTTATGGCTGGGATGACGTAACGTTTTCATTTGATCTAGACACTATATTAGTAGTTCCTGATCCTCCTGGTAGCGTAACTACACAGCCAGGAACAGTTGGCGCAGATCCAATAACTGGCTCCCCTGTTCTAATTGCGGGCGGGACAAATATAAATGCAAACGGCGGAACAATACAAAGAAAAGGCATACAGGTTTTAGACTTAACCACTCCAAACGCAAACGCCCAATTTTATAATTGCAATTGCGGTGGTGGTACAGCTAATTACACGGCAGAATTTCCTTTGGTTTCAGGTATTACTTATGAATATAAAGCGGTCGTGTACAGTATAGGGGGATCTTACGGAGAAGGAGCGACATTAACATATACACACCCTTAATTATGGACGAAATAACATTAATATTCCCAGAGCCTATACAAGTTTCGGTTCAAATAGGAGACACTGCTTACTATACAAATGATCCAAATGGTGAAACAATAAAGAAAATTGGAGTTATAACAGCAATTGATTATGCTAATAACTCTATTACCTGCGAAATACAACCCGCCGCTCAAAGACCTTCACTCACTAGCTTTATATTGTTTAGTAAAACAAACTCAACCAATATAAATTCACTTACAGGTTACTATCTAAATGCTCAATTCAGAAACAATTCTTTAAATAGTGTAGAAATGTTTTCTGTGGGAACAGAGATTTTTGAGAGTAGTAAATAACACGTAATAATAAAACTATAAATAAATAAATATATGTTACCAATATTAGGAGCTGTCAAAGGGCTCGCTGGAATTGCCGGCGGCATAATTGGTAGCGGTAAAAGAAAAAGAGAATTACGGGATGCTCAAACAGCATATAACAGACAGATGGCTAATTTTAAAAATTTAGATACATCTAACGCGTATGCTAACATGGAAAACACCATGGAAGACTTAACTGTAAATCAAGGCCAAGCGCAATTTGCAGCAGAACAGCAACAGCAAGCCTTAGCGAATACTATGTCTGGTCTGCAAGGAGCTGCTGGCGGATCTGGAATTGCAGCATTAGCACAATCGTTAGCAAACCAACAATCACAAAATTTAAGAACTGCATCCGTTAGCATAGGCCAGCAAGAGCAAGCAAACCAAATGGCAGAGCGAAACATGGCAAGCCAACTTGATATGCAAGAGCGCGCAGGCGAGCTACAATCTAGGCAAGCTAAAAAATCTCAAACAGAAACGTTATTAGGTATGTCTCAACAAAGGCTTGGCGCAGCTAAAGCAGCTAAAGCAGCAGCTACGAAGTCAATAATAGGTGGGGTTACCGGTTTAGCCGGGGCTGTATTGCCGTCAATACCAGGCTTATCTGAAATGGGTGGTGGCGATGGAAGCTTTGGCTTTATGGAAAACATGATGGGCGCACAGTCAGGATAAAAAAAAATATATGGCAAATCAACAATTAATACAAGGGGAATTATTTGCTGCAACTGGAGGACTTAAGGATGGAGGTTTTTTAGATGTAGGCGGTATTGTAGGTGCTGAACTTGAAAAAGCTAATAAAGGTATTCAAGCAGGCAGAGAAAGAGCAAGGCGTCTTGTAAAAGAGCAGGAAATCAAAGCTAAAGCTGTAGACAAGCAAATAGCAGGCTATGTTAATAAAATGAAATCAAATGTTGATTTAACAGGGGTTTCACCGGAACAGCAAAAAGCTATTCAAAGTTACTTAGTTAACCAAAAAAACGAATACGTAAAAGCGGCTAACGAGATAGTAAACTACTCCGCGAGTGATCCGGAATACATGCACTATGCCGACATAATGAATTCCGTCAACAATTCTTTTGTTAATTTATCTAGTACATTAAAAACATACAAAGCTAATCAAGCAGAGTTCGTTGATGACTTTCAAAACAACAGGCTATCTAACGGCGATCTAGTACGTAAAAAACAGGCGGGAGAAATATATGATCCTAAAACAAATTTTAGCATAGAGAATGGAGATTTTATTTTTAGCACCTCGGATGGCAAAAAAGTTAATTTTAGGGATTTTAAGAATCCATCGGAAAAAGCTTTTAAGACAGCAACGTCTATAGCCACAATTGCTAACACAGTATATAAAGCAGGAGCAAAGCTTAACCCAACGCAAGCGTCAAGCATAAGATTACAGCTTGAGGAAGCATTTAACACAAACCCAGACGCATTACGCTCTATAGCGGCAGACGGTTTTTTTAACGGTCAACCTATGGCTATTAATCAAGAAGCTCTCAATAACGTTGAAAACACAGACGAACTTCAAACAATAGTTATAAATCAATTAATGGAGGGTATTTCGGCGAGCGCGCTCCAGGGTTACAATGACAAGCAATCTAAAATTAATCGGGGAAGCGGATCAAGTACCTCGGGTTATAAATCTCCAGAAACAAAATATTTAACATCTACAGAATCACCAACAGGTAAAGCTGGTAATTTTGCTATTTATTTACCTAAAGATCCAAATGGTAAAATTAAATATGTACCAATTGGAAAGACTAATAATTCTAACCAAACGCCAACTACAACGCCTGCGTCTGCAGTAGAGTTTCCAGATATAATGGAGGAGGCAGAAAAGTTTATTAAAAAAACATATCCCGATCTTAAGGAAGGAACTCAAGAGTTTGCGGATAAGTTAATGGAAAAATATAATTCACTTATATAGTTATGTCAAAATATAAATTAGCAAGCGGAGAAGTTGTTGATACTAAAGATTATACTGAAAATCAACTTACTTACTTTAAATATAAAAATCCTGATGCAAGCATTGTAGAGGATTTTCAAAACGGGGTTGTGGAGACGGGTGCGTCTGTAACTCCAGGAATAAACGTAGCGTCCGACAATGGGGTCTCCAGTTCGGGAGATGGTTCATTGGATTTAGTATCAAATCTTAAAGGTGTTAAATTTGATAACGAAACAAATACATATGTAGAAGGTACTGATTATCAAGATTTATTTGAGCAAGAAGAAGAAGAAGGCGTTAAGACTTTACAGGAGCTTTATAAAAATTCAGGTTTAAATTTTGAAGAATCTAATTTTCAAACAGATTATATTACGGATAGCCCTGCGCAAATTTCTAGCATGTTTGATGTTGTCAAGGTCACAATACCCGGCGTAGATGATTCTGTAAAATTACAATTTGATACTACTGATCCTGGAGCTTGGAAAAGTAATTTAAATATTTTAGAAAAATTTACAAAAAAGCACGAAAAGTTTTTACAAGCACCTGTAAACACTTCTACTAAAGAAAAATATTTATCTTGGGAAAATAATAACCAAGAAATTAAAAATGCTGGTCTTGAAAATACAAATAAGTATTTAAAGTCAGAAGATTTATTTGATACAAAAACTAAAACCGTAAGAAGCGGTTACTCATCACCTTATGGGGGAGCTGCTGTTGTGTCGCAAGAGTATACAGTTGTAACGCAACCGTATGAAAAAGAATTAAACCAAGCTAATACATTGCTAAAACAGCAATATCCAGATTTATCTAGCGAGCAATTAGAAGAGGCTTCTAAAAAAGTTGTTAGGAATCAACTTTATGAGCAAGCTATGAACGAGGCTAAGTACAATGCCCGTGAAAACGCTATCTCTGAAGGTGTTTTGACGCAAGAAGAAATGTATGCAGGTGGGAGCTTGGTTAAAAGTGATTTAGCTAAAGAATACAATACTGCTACCAAAAAGCTTGAAACATTAATAGACACAAGAGGTGAAACCGTTGATATTATAAAAATAGTTAACAGCGGGGAATATTCTGCAGACGATCAAAATAAAGTTTTACAATGGGGAGCTAAAAATAATATATTTATAGATCCTATGGCTGAAACTGTTGTTTTAGAGAACGGACAAGAAGTAAGCAGTAGTTTCGTAGAAGTTGCGAATCAATTAAACGCAACAATGTCTGCGACAGAGATTTTGTTTAAAAACATTAGTGACCAACAAAACGTTGCAACTGAAAAAATTAAAGATACTAATTTAACCATAGAGGCAGCTTCAAAAAATTACGATCTCCACGAAAAATACCTTACAAATGTAGGCTTAGGTTTTGCGGATATAGCGGTTGGAGGCGTTTATTTATTAGGCTCCATACCTATGCTGCTTGCTGACGATGAGACACAAGCCGGCTGGGATGCGTTTGGAGCTGGTTATTCGCAAGCTTCTCAAGAGATAAGAAATAGTTTTGTAAGAGACGTTCAATTTAACGAAGCATTTAAAGACTATAACTTTGGTAAATTTGCAGCGCAGGAAATATCTAATCAAATACCTATAATAGCCACAATGATTATGTCTGGCGGTACTGCAGCTCCTTATGTTATTGGTGCTACAACAGCAGGCGGCAAAATGATGGACATGCAAGCCGAAATATCTAATGGTACTGCAGATTACAGTAGAACAGAGGTTTGGCTAAAGTCACTAGGGTATGGTGCCGCTGAAGGTGTTTTTGCGGGATTAACTACTGTTCCTATACTGAAAAGAGCAAATCAAGCTTGGGTTAATGCTGGTAAGGACCAATTGGTTAAAAACAATATGATTAACTTCTTTAAAAGTTATAACAAAAAAGGTATTGTATTTGAAGGTCTTTTAGAATCCGGTGGCGAAATTGCTACAGTAGGAACGCAAAATTTGATAGATGGCAATACATTCACGCAAGGTATGGACCACGCGGGCTTCTCTGGTTTTGGTTTTGGTATTGCTTTTGCTGGAGTGCCATTTTTAAAAGGAATGTACAATTCTAAATTCACTAGCTTTAATAAACTTCAAAAAGCACGTACATTACAAAAAGAAATAGACGACCTAGGTAAGCGTTGGGAAACAGCGCAAACAGACAACGCTAGAACTAAAATATCTGAAATGATCGCTGCAAAAAGCGATAAACTTGCAGACGAAATTAAAAAGCAAGAAGATATAATAAACAATAACCTAACAGAAAGAGGTGGCCAATATGTATTTAATATAATACAAAAACAAGCTGATCTTCAAAACAAGGCACAGCAAATTGCTAATGACCCAGATCTTTCGCAAGATTTAAAGAAAAAGCAAATTGCAGAATTGCAGGAAGAATTTGATGTCCTAGTTAGAATAAAAGACCACGCGGTGTCTGACACCAGCATGCTTAAAAATGAAACTGAGTTTACTGCTTTTGAAGCTTTAGATAAAGAAGCTTACGATAATTACATAGATACAGCAACTCAGCAGTTAAGTGACGAAAAAGGCGGTAAAACATCTTCTGAAAACGACATAAAAGATAGGGCTTACAATCTTTATTTTGGCGATCAAGTAAGGGCTGAAAATTCTAAACAACAATCTGGTAAAGGCGCCTTCTTAGGTAAAGACGGATTTATATCTTTTGAAACAAGACAAGAAGCCAACAATTACATAGACTCTAGAGAAGATCTATCGCCTGAAGATAAACAAAAGCTTAAAAACGGTATTGACAATGGTAATGACGGAGCGGCTGTAGAGTCTGAAGGTAATATAAAATCTTTAACTATAGCGGTTGTTGAAAACCAAGTAGCCAACCAAAGAAAATACACAAGGACGCACGAGGTTGGGCACCAAGCTTTTTGGGAAATATTTAAAGACCAAAAAAATCAAGGTGCATTTGATCAAATATCTGAACAATTGTTAACCACATTAAAAGCGACAGACAGAGCTACATACGATCAGTTATTAAACGATAGCATATACGTTAATGGTGCTATGGATTCTGCTGAGGTTATTTCTAAGTTTTTAGAATATGTGGCAGATGGCAAAATAACAAACGCACAAAGAGCAAAAGGTATATCAGGTTTGTTTGGTACAATGGTTCAAAAAACTTTTGGCACTGATTACGACTTTAACTTTAAAGGTGAGCAGGACATATTTAACTTTGTGGTGGGCATGGCACAAAAAATTAAAAGCGGCCAGCTAACGACAAAAGATATTACATCTGCAAAAGAAACTAATTTGGTTAAAAAATTAACCACAGAGCAAAAAGGTAAATCTAAGCAAAGACGAAAAGCATTTTCATTGGCTTCCGCTCAAGAATCATTAGGTAATATACCACAAGAAAATATAAAAGGTGCGAAGGCTCAGACTGATATTGCTATGGAGCTCCCTGGTATGGTAAAAGCTCAAGTTGCTAAAAGATTTAATTTAAGACCCCAACAATTAGAAGGCTTTACAGATGCCGTTGTTGAAAGAATGTATTTAGGCCAGGAAACTACTAAATGGGACGGCAGGGGTGAACTGTACGGCTTTTTAAATGGCCGTATTGCTTTAAGAATAAAAGATGTTGTAAGAGACGAGTATAAAAAACCTCAACAAGACAGGCTATATTTATCTTCAATAGACAATCTACAAGCAGAAGATCAAAAAGGCTTAGCACAAGAAGAAGCTACAGCCCCTACTAAAGTTAGCGATAGAAAGCAATATAGAAATTTAGCAGACAGTAAAGTATTATCTACGGAGCAAGCAGGTTCTGTAAAACAAAAAATACTATCTACCACAAGAGTATTAAAGTCTAAACTTGACGAAAGCATTTCCGCTAATCGTACCGTAACACCAATTGTTGCTGAAATTAAAAAGCAAATGGGTAAGCAAGCGGATATTGAGTTTAAGAAAATGCTCGGCGCTAAAAAAGATGGTGAGTTACGAAAAAACTTATTAAAGCTTAAAAAGCCTATATTAGAAAACATGACCACCACATGGCTAATGCAATCTATGCCATTTGCGGTACAGAAGCAGGTTAATGGTAGATTTACTTCTGACTGGAAAGGAAAAAAAATAGACAGAGAAACTGTAAGCACAGATAAAGCAGGAAGAACAGCGGGTGCGGAATTAGTAAGAAGAATTCCGAATGCCGTTAATAACGTTAGCGATGCGGATTTCTTAGGCTATATGTTTAAAGGTGATGCTGTTATACGAGGAAGAAAAGAAGCGCTTGCAAAAGCAATGGCAGAAGAGTATTCTTTTGATATAATTAGTAAAGAACTGCAAGACCCTGACAGCGACATCAGAAAAGCTTTTGAACAAAATCAAACATTATTGGGTGTAGAGCTGTTAGATAATTACGCGCAAGAATTTAATAGACAAGCGGAAAGAGGAAACATTAAGTTTTCAATGAGCCCTCAGCAAATGCAGGATATAAGCAAACACCTTGACCAGCTTAAAGATATTTTAATAAATCAAAAAGCCGGTAAAGTAACAAAAGCTAATTTAAGAAACGCAATGACTAGGGTTTATATAGAGGAGAACAATACGTCGCTAACCTCTGATCTTATAAATAAATTTGCTAATGACGCTGCTCTTACTATCGATAAATACTTTAAAAAGCAAAAAGATATAAATGTTGCGAGCTTTAAAAACTTTGTTTTAAATGGTGTTTTGAAATTAGAAAACTCTACTAATTTATTAAAAACTGTTGGCATAACAGCAGAGGACGTATTCGGTAGTTATACTAACCTAGGTAATACACCTCAGGTTATAGAAAGACGACGTGCGCTAGAACAAGAGTACAATATAAAGCTTGTAGAAGAAAAAGGTAAAAAAGGTATAGAGCTTATAGTAAAATACATGAAAGGTCACAACGCTACCTCATCAAAAATTGGTGGCGGTAGAGGCCAATTCTACGCTAATGTAGGTGATTATTATAATAACAATCTAGCTAACATACCAGGCGTTACAATAAAAGGTAGTAAGGTATTTTATAAAGGCGAGCTTATAGATGGGAAGACGCCCGCTCAAAAAGTATATAAAACAGTAGACAAAAAGAAAGTGCCAATATCAGAGGCTGAATTTGCTGAGCAGTATGACGAAAGAAATGCGGCGGCTAAAGAGGCTTTTGATTTAATGGTAGACTTTTTAGGTTTTGTAAGATCTAAGAACGACCCTGTACTCTGGGTTGCTACAATGAAAAGTTTGGATAGCAACATGGAGTCGATACTCAAAGCTTCCGCAAATGTAGAGTATTATTATGTAGGCAAAACAAATGCAGAGCTACGCTACGAGCACATTGTACCGACAAATTACATGATGCTGCAATTAACAAATCATTTTTGGAATAAGAAAATGGATTTAAATGCTTTGCAAAGTGCCTATTCGGTGGCTATTATACCGAAAGATATGGATGAAAATGTTAACTTACAGTTTCAATCCACTATGACTTTAAACTGGAATCCTTTAACAGATCCGGCTTGGTATAGATATTATAACCATACTACTTTTGGAATGGACTTTATGTTGCCTATACGTAAAATTGGCGGCGTAGATAAAGGTAAGGTTTTTGGTGAAGAATGGTCTAAATTTAATTCCATTCTTAAAACCAAAGCCGCTCAAACAGTGGCGGATTTTAAAATGACTGACGAGGCTATTGCCAAAGCTACTACAATGGCTTTTTCTAGCGCTCCAAAAGGAATAAGCGTATGGGATTTTGACGACACGCTCGCAAGAACAAAAAGTAATGTTTTATATACAATGCCCGACGGTACAAAAGGCAAATTAGACGCTGCTGAATTTGCTGCAAAAAGCGAAGAGTTTGCATCTAAAGGGGCTGAGTTTGATTTTAGCGAGTTTAGCAAAGTTATGAACGGCTCCAAAGGACCATTCTTTGAAAAAGCAATTGCTCGTAATAAAAAGTTTGGCAATGAAAATGTTTATATATTAACTGCTAGACCGGCAAATTCAAAATATGCTATACACAAATTTTTAAAAGGTATAGGCCTAGACATACGCTTGGAGAATATATTTGGATTAGCGGACGGAAACCCTAAGGCTAAAGCTGATTGGATGATAACAAAGGTGAACGAAGGTTATAATGATTTTTATTTTGCAGACGACCATATGGGCAATGTTAAGGCTGTCCGTGATGTTTTAAATGCTTTTGATGTTAAAGGTAAGGTTCAACAAGCTAAAATTAAATTTAGTGAAACTCTAGATACCAAGTTTAACGAAATGATCGGAAGACAAACCGGGGTTGATTCTGTAAAAGAGTTTTCAAAAGTTGTTGCTAGGAGAAGAGGTAAAAGAAAAGGCAAGCTTAAGTTTTTTATTCCACCAGGCGCAGAAGATTTTAGAGGATTAACACAATATACTTTTGCCGGCAAAGGCAAACAAGGTGAGGCGGATCAAAAGTTTTTTGAAGAAGCTTTAATGGATCCTTATTTCCAAGGTGTTGCTTCAATAGAAAGAGACAGACAAGCTATAAAAACAGCTGTTAAAAGTTTGCTTTCTACGTATAAGCCGGTTAAGAAAAAACTTAATAAGTTAACGCCTGATGGCGATTACACTTTTGATGCTGCTATTAGAGTTTACTTATGGACAAAAGCTGGTTATGAGATACCTGGTATATCTAAAAGAGATCAAAAGAAACTTTACGATTTAGTATCTAAAGATCAAGAATTAAATGGATATGCAGAAGGGTTGCTGCTAACAGCAAAAGTAGATGCGTGGCCTGAGCCTTCTGAATACTGGGATGCGCAAACAACTTTAAGTGACCTTAACAATCTTACTGAAAAAGTAAATAGAAAACAGTATTTAACTAAGTTTATTGAAAATGCTGATATAATATTTAGTCCAAAAAATCTAAATAAAATAGAGGCGCTTTACGGTAGAGCAACCAGGGACGCAATAGAAGATGCTTTGCATGCCATGAAGACCGGTAGCAATAGACCCAGCGGCAGTAATAAAATAACAAATAGATGGTTAAACTGGGTTAACAATTCTGTTGGTACTATAATGTTCTTCAACAGAAGATCCGCGTTGCTACAGACTATTTCGTCTATTAACTTTATAAATTGGTCCGATAACAATCCATTAAAAGCTGGGCTTGCGTTTGCAAATCAACCACAATACTGGAAAGATTTTGCAATGATATTTAATTCAGATAAATTGAAGCAAAGAAGAGGCGGGTTAAAATCAGATGTTCAAGAGGCTGAAATTGCTAATGCCGCTAAAAATGCTAAAGACAAAGCAACAGCCATAACATCTTATCTATTAAAGATAGGTTTCACACCTACACAAATAGCAGATAGTTTTGCAATTGCCGCGGGTGGTGCTACCCTATATAGAAATAGAGTAAACACATATTTAAAGCAAGGTTTAAATAAAGCTGAAGCAGAGGTAAAAGCTTTTCAAGATTTCAGTAAGCTTTCTGACGAAGCTCAGCAGTCAGGTGATCCAGCATTGGTATCGTCACAACAAAGAAGTGTGGCTGGGCGTCTTATATTGGCTTTTCAAAACACTCCTATGCAATATACTAGATTAATGAAAAAGTCTGCTCAGGACCTTATAAATGGCCGAGGCGACGCTAAAACACATATATCTAAGATACTTTATTATGGAACAATACAGAACTTTATATTTAACTCTCTACAAAACGCGTTATTTGCGTTAGTGCCTGGTTTTGACGAAGAAGAGCTTGATGAAGATGAGAGAGCTAAGGCTGAAGAAAAAAAGCAGGTTAGAATATTAAATGGTATGGTTGACTCTATTCTTAGAGGTACCGGTATGTATGGAGCAATAGTTTCTACGGCTAAAAATACTATTATGAAATTTAAAGATCAAGAGGATAGAGGTTTTATGGCTGATCATACGTATACTATTATAGAGGCTGCAAATATATCACCGCCTATTGGTTCTAAGCTTAGAAAAATGTACTCTAGTATTCAAACATATAAGTTCGATAAAGACGTTATAGAAAAGCACCCATGGGACGTTACTATAGATGGTAAATTTAATTTGTCTCCTACATATAATATAATAGGCAATATGTCCTCTGCTATATTGAACTTACCGCTTGATAGAGCTATAATGGAGGCTCAAGCTGTAGCGGAAGCACTAGATGCTAGAAACACTAAATTTCAAAGGGTAGCTTTAGGATTAGGGTGGAGAACTTGGGATGTTGGAGCTGAGAATGAAGAATTTGATTTAATAAAAGCTGTAGCAAAAATTAAAAGAAAAAAAGCTGGTGTAGAAAAATCAAAAGCTACAAGAAAAGAAAATAAAAGAAAAGAGCAGGAAAGAATAAGCAATATGTCTGAAAAAGAATACAACGAGTATATGGACGCTAAAATAATGAAGAGAAGAGAAGCTGCTAGGAAGTCTGCAGAAACCAGAAGACAAAATAAATAACTATGTACACACCTATAACTAAAAAAGCAAAATGTAAAGATATCTATAAAGAAAATTCAATGGATATATCTATGAACGCTGATGGATCAGGAGGAAGTTTTAAGTCTCCTATAAAATTAAAAGACGCATGCTACCGCAAAGCTAAAGCTAAGTACGACAAATTTCCCTCGGCTTATGCTTCTGGATATATAGCAAAATGCAGAAAAAGAAAAGGTAATATAAAATGATAGAGGCTTTGCGTCATGCGTTTGGCCTATGCGGAGAGCACTGGCATCCTAATATTTTTACCGCTATCGCGTCTACTCCGTTTGTAGCAACCGCTGTTTATTATATAAAATGTAAATGTGGAGTATGGTTTAAACATAATAAAAGTTGTAATAAATAATCATGGGATTTCAAATGAAAGGATCTCCGTTTAAAGTACGAAAAACGGAAAAAGGTTTAGCCCTTAAGCGTTGGTTTAAGGAGGAGTGGAAAACACCTAAAGGTAATGAAGATTACACTGAAGGTGAAAATACATTTCGTCCAACCAAAAAAATATCCAAAGACACGCCGTCTACATGGAGTGAACTAACCCCTGCTGAAAAAGCCCGAGGACAAAAAGAAAAGAATACTAAGGGTAGAGTGAGCAGATATAAAAAGAAAAAATGAGTCTACAAGAAATAAAATTATACGCTATAAACGGAAGCACATTAGGAGTGACTACATTTACTCAAATAGAAGATTGGTTGAAAATAATACTACTAGTTGTAACTATAGGTTATACTATATCAAAATGGTCGAAAGTTCGTGAGGAAGATTAATAAGATTATATTGCACTGCACCGCTACACCAGAGTGTAGGCCTACAAGCGTAGATGAAATTCGATCGTGGCATAAAGCCCGAGGCTGGTCTGATATTGGGTATCATTATATTGTGCATATAGACGGAACAATATCCGAGGGTAGACCTGTTGAAAGACAGGGTGCTCACGTGAAAAGTCACAATAAAGATTCAATTGGAATAGCTTATGTAGGCGGTATAGATAAAGATAATTTTCAACCTCTTGACACCAGAACAGAAGAACAAATAAGTTCTTTATACGAAATAATAATGAACTTAATGAAAGATTACCCAAACGCTACTCTTCATGGCCACAACGAGTTTTCAAGCAAAGCTTGCCCAAGTTTCGAAGTAGCCAAAGAGTATGAAAACATAATATGTTTTTTTGGTAGGCAATAATTAATTACAAGCGTCATCAACTCTTTCGTACCAAACATCGCTTATAGCTAAAGAATACCATTCTTCATTACAATAATCTCCTTCGTTTTGAACGATAAGCTCGCCTGTTCCAAAATAACCTCCTTCAACTGTTAATATGCGTTGATTATTTATTGTTTCTATAAACCAATCGTACTCAGCAGTAGCATCTAATACCGACCAATCATCCTGGTTGTAAAAATCTATAGGGATTCTAAGCATAGTGCCTGCCGACATATCTGCCGCTGCATAAACAACAATAGCGTCACTTTCTAAATTTTTTAATATCCAAGTCCCCTCAATATTAAACACATTTATTTCTTGAGTTTCAGATAATTCAATGTCAGCATCTTCTTGTGTGCAAGAAAATGAAAATAATAATAAAAATAATAATTTTTTCATAATTTAATAAAAATAAAAAGAGGCGCCACCATAGCGCCCCTTAATTAACAACTAACTAACTAACCATCACACGCAAGACAATCTTCACTCATCGCTTGCTGTGCAATATCTCCACGTAGAACACTCTCTGTTCTCGTATAATACAAAGTCTTAACTCCGTTTTTCCAGGCATCAAAGTGCACTTTATTAAGCCACTTAGGCGTTGCTTCACTAGGAAAAGCTAAATTCAAACTAACTGATTGATCTATGTACTGCTGGCGTAATCCAGCTTGATTAACCAACTCTAGTTGATTTATTTCTTTAAAAGTTTTAAAAACTTCTTTAGCTGGTATATCATGCCCCATAGTAATATCACTAAGCTCGTCAATATCCTGAACCGAACCTCCGTCAGCAAGGATCTTATTCCATATTTCATTTGTATTTAATTTGTGTTTTCTTAACAACTTTAAAAGTGTAGGATTTTTACGTATAAACGTACCTTTAGCAGACTGCTCTGTGAATACATTAGCGGCCCATGGCTCTATGCCTGGCGAGACATTTCCACTAAGCTTTGAATTGCTAACAGTGGGAGCAACAGCACGCAAGTGAGTATTACGGTAACCAGTGCCAACACACCACAAAGGCTCACCATAAGTTTCAGCAAGATCTCTGGAAGCTCTCTCGCTTTCGATTTTAATTTGCGAAAAGATTTTCCTAGTTTCAAACTGAGATAATAAACCTTCGAAAGGAATACCCTTCTCTTGTAAGTAAGTATGCCAGCCGAGGACTCCCAGTCCCAATGCTCTCCCTTTCTGTGCAGATCGTATAGAATTCTCGAATCCGCGTAATCCTTTCGCCCTTTGAATAAATTCTTCCATAACACCGTCAAGAAACCAAATGGCGTCATAAATAAGGTTAGTGTCTTTCCATTCTTCATATCTTGCTAAGTTTAATGATGATAAGCAACATACGAAGCTGTGATTCTCATCTGTGTGTAATGCAATCTCTGAACATATGTTTGTCATATGCACTTTTAATCCGTTTTCTTTATATGCTTTTGGATTTGCTTTGTTAACGTTTCCTTTAAATAATATATACGGTTCTCCAGTTGCTTTTCGCTTTCTAAGTAGTTTACTCCATCTAGTCCTAGCATTCGCATCTCCTTGTTCAAGGCGTCGCATAAACTTATCACCCACAACTGCGCATTGA
>Ga0181399_1000031_pt1 | contig 43649 bp, 51 predicted proteins | sample 22SPOviralmetaG_FD_130128 | JGI IMG/M metagenome (GOLD analysis project Ga0181399, IMG submission 130128) | Marine viral communities from the oligotrophic San Pedro Time Series (SPOT) site, San Pedro Channel, CA, USA - 22 SPOT_SRF_2011-05-21 | ecosystem: Environmental > Aquatic > Marine > Strait...
ACAATTGGATACATTGCTCGTGTGAGTAATCCTGCTAATCAGGAGAACCCAAAGATTGCAGGACTATTGAAGTATTGTATTAAGCATGGACACTGGTCTGTGTTTGAACAAGCGTCTATGACTCTAGAGATTCACACCACTAGAGCAATCGCAGCTCAAGTGCTGAGGCACAGGTCATTCACATTCCAAGAGTTTTCTCAACGGTATGCTGACAGTTCTATGTTGGCAGATAAAATTGATATCCCAGAACTTCGTCGTCAGGATACTAAGAATCGTCAGAATAGTATTGATGATATCGATCCTTTCCTGAGACAGAAGTATGAAATCTTGATGCAACATCACTTTGAAGAAGGGATGAAATTGTATAAGGATATGCTTGAGTCTGGTATTGCAAAGGAATGTGCAAGAAATGTGCTTCCTTTATGCGTAGGGACAAAAATGTACATGACGGGCAATCTTCGTAATTGGATCCATTACATCCAACTGCGTTCCGCCAATGGCACCCAGAAGGAGCACCAAGAGATCGCACTTGCTGCTCAACAGCATTTCATCTGTCAGTTCCCAGTCATCTCACAGGCGCTTGAGTGGTGTCCTGAGGGCGACTGCGGATGCTCTCAACAATTAGATGAATGTAATTGTATTCAACCCGCTTTGAGGATCGACTAATGCCTACTTATCCAGTAAAAAATAAAGAGACGGGAGAGTCAAAAGAACTCTCTATGTCAATGACAGACTACGATCAATGGAGAAAAGATAATCCAGACTGGGATAAAGACTGGTCTGCTGGTATCGGTGGTCACATGTACGGTAAACCTAAACCTGATGACGGTTTTAAAGAAGTCATGTCTAAAGTTCAAAAAGCACACCCTCGCGCAAACCTGAGTCGGTTCACCTAAATTATGGCAAGAGCAAGAAAAAAAACTGGTAGTCCTCAAACGTATCCAAACGGTATGAGTGCAAAGCAGATGAAGAGGAAGAAACCTATTGATTCCTCATACATGGTTCCTATCAAACCTTTGACTGACAATCAAACTACTGCGTTTGAGAGTTATGAACTGGGTAAGAACTTGCTATTGCATGGAGCAGCAGGTACTGGTAAAACATTTATCACATTGTATCTCGCATTGACAGAGGTACTTGACGAAAACACACCTTATGATAAGATATACATTGTAAGGTCTCTGGTGCCTACTCGTGAGATTGGTTTCCTTCCTGGAGATCATGAAGATAAGTCTGCACTTTATCAGATTCCATACAAGAACATGGTAAGATACATGTTCAGTATGCCAGATGATAATTCTTTTGAGATGTTGTACGACAATCTCAGAGCACAAGAAACTATCTCATTCTGGTCAACTTCATTCATTCGTGGTGTCACTCTTGACAATGCGATTGTTATCGTTGATGAGTTTAGTAACTTAAACTTCCACGAACTTGATTCTATGGTCACTCGCATTGGTGAGGACTCTAAGATTATGTTCTGTGGTGATATCACACAGTCCGATTTGGTAAGAGAGAACGAGAGGACAGGAGTATCTGACTTCATTCGTATCCTTCAGAACATGCAAGAGTTTTCTTGTATTGAATTTGGCATTGATGATATTGTTCGTTCTGGTCTGGTTAAGTCGTACCTGATCGCAAAATACAATCTTGGTTTCTAATGCCGTTTAATTTTATTGATGTTAACCTCAAAGAACATGTTGAGGTTGAAGCAGTGAACCGTGATGGTACTCGATTTTATCCTATCCCTGGAGCAGATAAATATTATCCGAGTGTTACCTCAATCACATCGTTTAAAAACGCTGAGTTCTTCAAAAAATGGAGAGCTAGAATTGGTGAAAACGAGGCGAATCGCATCACCGCTCGTGCTACACAGCGCGGCACAGCATTCCATTCTATCACTGAAGATTATTTCAAAGGTGACTTAGATCTAAACAGATACTTGGAAAATAATCCATTATCTGTTAGAATGTTCCAGTTAGCAAAATCTACGTTGGATCGAATCGATAATGTACATTGTCTAGAGACCTTTCTCTATTCACATTATCTCGGTCTAGCAGGTCGAGTAGACTGTATTGCCGAATTCGATGGTGAATTGGCAGTGATCGATTTCAAAACCTCTACTAAAGATAAGAAAGAATCGTACATCGAGAACTATTTTGTTCAAGAGACTGCATATGCAGCGATGTTCTTTGAAAGGTCAGGGATTGAGGTAAAGAAAATTGTCACAATTATCGCCACTGAAGAAGGCTCTGTTCAAGTATTTGAGAAGTACAATCTTGATGACTATTTACAATTACTCAAGTCCTATATTGAAGAATTTGTTAGGGGAAGACATGCCTAAAGAGCAGATTGAGGACAAGTTCCTCACACCAACTAAATTCTCTTTGGAGATTGAGCGCTTGGTTAAAAAGAGCGATGGTTTAATTACATACATTGAAGCAGTGGTAACCTACTGCCAAGAGAATGATGTTGAACTTGAAACTGTTCCCAAGCTTATTAACAAACCGCTGAAAGAACGTCTGCGTCATGAGGCACAGCGTTTAAACTACATGAAACAATCATCTAAAGGAGTTCTACCACTGTGACTGGATTTGAAGTGTATAAAATGTATCTTGCATTGAAACAGCACTTCACTAAATCTGATTACGATTACTTCAAATATAGAGGTAAGGTCCGTGCTAATGAAAGTTCCTTTGAGCAAAGACGTGACCGTTATTTCTTTAAAAAACTAGCGACAAGGCATTCCGATAAAAGACTATTGGAATACTTTGTCGCTAATTTTATATCAGATCCTCAGGGATATCTAAGATCATTTAGTGAAGATATATACTCTGAGTGGAGGATACATCAAGAATCTTTCACTTATAAGTTTAAACAAGAGATCGATTTACTATTAGAAGATCTCAATACACCATACGAACAAACGTTTGAAACTATTTTCCATACCAAGCGTGGAGAACACCCCCATCTAATAAAACGGTACTTTGCTGGTGAAGTATCAATAGAAACACTCACTGTATTAGAACATTGTTTAGGGTATGTTAATGATCTTGATAAGAAGTTAACAGATCCCATGTGGAAGGACACTAGGATGCGAATTAAAAAATATGAACCGTTCCTTTCAATAGAATGTAAGAAATATAAAGGAGTCATTCTAGACGCTATCAAATTAAAACTATGAGTTTTTTCCAATCAGAACAAGTACAAGAGAATTTACAGGATATATTTAAAACTTATCAGCAGGTTGCAGCAGTCACATCTCAACTTGCTACTATGAATACGCAAGAGAAACTAGAACACATTGAAGATTGTAAGATCTTAATTGATAAGCAGAGAAATTTTTGTTTTAGATTAACTCTCGCTGCATCAGATGACCCTGAGGCGGCTGACATGAAGAGCAGGATCAATTCTTTGACCACTGCCTTTGGGTATAAAGACCTCATGGAGTGTCTAGATGCCATGCTTATGACACTTGACCAAGCTGCACAGAGGGAGCTTGACCAACCCTAAATAGTATGCTACGATAACCTAGTAGCAGACAAAACAAACTACACATTCAATACGGAGAATACTAACATGTCTTTTGCATCTCTCAAGAAAGCGTCGTCAGCAGGCAATACGTTTGCTAGATTGACCAAAGAGATCGAGAAACTTAACCAACCTACTGCTGGTGGTGGCGCTGATGAGCGTCTTTGGAAACCTGAACTGGACAAGTCTGGTAATGGTTATGCAGTAATCCGATTCCTCCCTGCTCCTGATGGCGAAGACATGCCTTGGGCGAAGATCTGGAGTCATGCTTTCAAGGGTCCTGGCGGACAGTGGTACATTGAGAACTCTCTCACCACTGTTGGTAAGGATGATCCTGTTGGCGAAATGAATCGCGAACTGTGGAACAGTGGTCGTGATAGCGATAAGGAGATCGCTCGTGCTCAGAAACGTAAACTCTCCTACTACAGCAACATCTATGTTGTAAGTGATCCTGCACACCCCGAGAACGAAGGTCGTGTGTTCCTCTACAAGTTCGGTAAGAAGATCTTTGACAAACTGGTTGAAGCAATGCAACCTGCATTTGCAGACGAGTCTCCTCTAGATCCTTTCAACTTCTGGAAAGGTGCTGACTTCAAACTGAAGATCCGTAAGGTTGATGGTTATTGGAACTATGATAAGTCTGAGTTTGCTGCACCTAGCACTCTTGGTAACTTTGATGATGACAAACTGGAATCTATTTGGAAAGAAGGATACTCTCTTGCAGAGTTTGAAGATGCTAAGAACTTCAAGTCCTATGAGGATCTGAAGAAGCGTCTTAACATGGTTCTTGGACTTACTTCTGCACCTGCACGTCGTGTTGATGAGTCCTTTGAGGATGAGTCTGAGGGTCGTGGTAATTTCAACTCTCCTGATATCATGGCATCTAATCAACCTGATTGGGCAGCAGAACTTAAGGACACTGCAAAGGCAGTTGCTTCCTCTCCTGTACAAGATGAAGATGACACCCTGTCCTACTTCGCACGTCTTGCTGAAGAAGAGTGATGAACGCTGTTCATGCTTGGAACTCCATGTCTTATGGCGAGGGGTTCCTCTTTTCGGTCTGGGTGGTCGGAATGTATTACATCAAACTTAGAATGGATAAGTATTTTCAATGAAACTAATTCCCTTAGCACTTCTACTTCTCGCTAGTCCTGCAATGGCAGGAGGACCTCGTGTCCCTTATCGTCAGACAGGTGATTACTCTAATCACCGTGCCTACAGTGACTATAATTCTAAAAGAGGATATGCTTCAGAGAATAAGTGTTACCGAAAAGAATATCGTGAAGAGTATATTCCTGGCAACTCAAGAACACCTGGATATGTTTCAACATACAAAGAACGAGTAGAAATTCCTTGTGATACCAGAAACCTTCCGCCCACCAATCAATCTGAAGTCGGCGGAACTGATGACAACTCCTGCATCGAAGGTTCTGTCCTTGGTGGCATCGGTGGTGCTGGTTTAGGTGCTGCTCTGTCCCGTGGAGACGGACGACTCTGGGCAATCCCTCTTGGCATTGTCGGTGGAGCACTGGCAGGATGTCAAGTGGATGGGGGTTAATTAAAACCCAAAACGAAATTCAACCTTAGATTCCCATAAAGTCGCAAAAAAATGCGCGGCAAAAAATGGGTCTCTAGGGTTTTTTAGTATCCACCGCCATAACTAGGCGAAGGTGACGGACTAGGCGAAGGTGATGGAGATGGACTAGGCGAAGGTGATGGACTGCTCGTAGTAACTGTAGTAGTGGCAGTTGCACCTGTTGATGCGTTGGTTGCAGTGACAGCCGTTGCTACACCCGCTACACTCGAAATAGAGGGACCATCATCAAATGTGACTACACCGCTGGAATTAGCTGTAGCAATACCGACACTAGAGTTATATGTAACTGAACCACTAGTATTCAAGAATCTAGAAGCAAGACTCAGAGGTGTTTTCTTATTACCATCTTCATCTAGTTCAGCATTAGGTTCATAAGCAACTAATTCTTCAAATTCTTCAATAACCATATCGGCTAATTGACCTGTAGGAATACGAACTTGTCTTTTATATTCATTTAAAGCATATTCATGCTCATAATTTGTTATCGGATAAATGCTCTCTTCAAAAGTTTTTGTAGTTCCATCTGGTAATATCACACGATAATCTGCAGTTACATTAATACCGCTCTTGATATAAACTGTACCATCATCAAGGATTATCTCATTAGTTTCATAATGATTGATACTATCTACATCATCATACTTAGTATTCACATAATTGATTAAATCCTCTTGTTCTAATGGCCATTGTTCATACACATCAGTAATATTGTTAACAAGAAGAATAACCCAATCTAATTTTGGATCTTTGAAATATTTGTATGCTAAAGAAGAAGGAGTCTCACCTGGTGAGACCTCATGTGCTTCAAACATCGTGATATATTGATCTAAGTCAGTTCTGGTATTAACCTTCCGAAATATATTTTTAGACAGTTTATATTTAAAGGTCTCGTTATCATCAACACCTTCTCCAATATATACATTTGGTAAAAATGAAAAATATCCTGCCATTGTTTAATATCCTTTTAATATGTCTTTTTGATCGATAAACCTGGTCTCTAAGAACGATAAACCAAGAGTTAATGCGGGAACTTGTAGTCCTAGTGGTTCATCCTCGCTACCACCAAGAGGGGCATACTTCAATGCATTATATTGTCCATCAGGAGTGTAATTAACACTTACACCACTACATACAGAAGTATGAAGTCTGAAGTGTAGATCATTTGAACCTTCTAATTTTCTTGAATCTGGATTCAATCGACAGAATTTGATATCAAATTTATCAGGAACTTCCATAAACCTGTTTGCATCATCACCAATAATAGGGGTAGCACCTTCCTTAAAGTACCTGACAATCTTTGCTATTTCATCTGCTTCCTTATCATCTCTTGCAAACATCTTAAATGAGAACTGGTGAGATCTAAATGTCATATTACTGAATAATTGTTCAGTATATGGATTAAAAACTTTACCTTTACTGATTTGCATCAACGTGTTTGAATCAATGCTTCCTGAAAGACCTAATGCACCACTAGCACTGTTGGCAATTTGAGCAACAGCACCAGCAGTAAATTCTGGAAGAGCAGCTCTTGCTGCTGCTTGAAGATCTGCAACAATCCTTGTTGTTCCACCTTGCTCTGTCAGATCATCCGCTCCAATGGCACCCGATGCAAACATACCACCAACACCTAAGTCTTTTGAGGTATATCCTGGATTGTATGAAGTTTGTAAACTTGGTGGCATTGCCAGATAAACCATCTGGGGATTGAACGTAAATTGAACGCTGTTATTGGGAAGATTCAATCCATAATAATTACTATTATTAGGTTTTTCGTTATAATTTACTCTCTTTCTTACAAATCTCACATAGTCGACAGACTCGGTTCTATTATCAGACAGACTATTTCCCGTACTAGAAGGAGCTCTCAATGGGTATCGTAGAGTTGACTGTGACAAGGTAACACCTAAATAATAGCGTGGTCTTTATATATTTATGCGATATTACCAAGGTACTTACCGTCCGAAATTTCCCAATAAGTACAAAGGCAATCCACATAACGTAACATATCGTTCGTCATGGGAATATAAGTTTATGCTTTGGTGTGATATGACACCAAGTATACAAGAGTGGAGCAGTGAGGAATGCGTAATCCCGTATAAATCACCTGTAGATAATAAATATCATAGGTACTTCGTCGATTTTTACATGAAAATCGATAACAGGAAGTATTTAGTAGAGGTTAAACCTGCAAAACAAACAAAGGAACCTAAAACTCAAAAACGAATGACCAAACGTTATATTAATGAAGTTGTGACCTGGAGTGTTAATCAAGCAAAGTGGAAAGCTGCCACTGAGTTTTGTTTAGACAGACAATGGGAATTCAAAATCATTACCGAGAAGGAACTCAAAGTCTAATGGCAATCTATAGACCCGAAAGTGCAAGATATAACTCTTTTCAAGAGTTCATGGCATTCTCTAAAAGAGATGATAACCATGTAAGCACTCCAAATTTATTTTCAGTAAGATTTAGCACACCTAGAATTCTCGCTCAGGGATACGGTAATGTTAGTAGCGATAGACTTACTGTTAAAGGAGATTTAGACTTACTTTTAGATTATTATGCGGATAGTGTACAGTTACCAAGTAAACAAATTACTACAGGTCAAGTACAAACTGTAGGATCACCATTCAAGTATGCTACAAATACGGCATTTAGTCAGATCAACATCAACTTCAAGATGCCTAGGTCTTTATATACCAGGTGTTTCTTTGAAAGATGGACACAATTGATGGCAACAGATTCTGAGCAATATACACAGTATTATAGTGATTATGTCTGTCCAGAGTTGTTGATTTATAAGTGGGAGAAGGGCAACGGTGATTATGTATATACTGATCCTAAAATGCTTCGAGCGTTGAGACAAGCAGGAAATGGAGCATTACTAGCTAGAAAATATACATTAACTGGATGTTACAGAATAGAAAATGTATTCCCTTATAATATTGGATCGATTCGACTTGATAATAATACCTCAAAGGTTATGACTATGCAGGTTGGATTCTATTTTGAGAGATATCGTTTCTATACAGAGAATAAATTCGATGATCCTGGTACTCAACGTGGTAGAACTCTTCCTACTAAGACAGATAACGTAACTGACAATACGACTAGTAGGAATAAAGAAGCATTTCCCCTACCGAAAACTAGCGTATTTGAAAATCTAAGTGGGAACGTTACTGATTCCATATTGGGTGGTTTATCATAACCCTCCTAAATAAAATTACTGAATGAATTATTATGTCATTACCTAAATTAAATGTACCTAAGTACAAATTGAAGTTGCCATCTGATGGTAAAACTGTTGTCAATTTTAGACCCTTTCTAGTAAAGGAAGAAAAGTTACTTTTGATTGCAACTGAAACTGGTGAGCAGTCTCAACTTTTGGATACGATCACAACAATCATCAAAGATTGTACAGATCTCGCAAATGTTGATAAATTAGCCACTTTTGATGTCGAGTATCTGTTCTTGCAGATCCGTACAAAATCCGTTGGTGAAACTGTTGATGTTAGCATTACCTGTCCAGATGATAGAGAGACTCAAGTACAAGTTTCTATTCCTCTAGATGAGATCAAAGTCGTAAGAGACAAAGCTCACAAAAAGGAATTGAAACTTTCTGATGAAATTATTGTAACTCTCGATTACCCTAGACTTGACACATTCGTTAAAATGAATTTTGCGGATGAGGGTCCTGGTGTTGATGATATATTTGAAATGGCAGCAGAATGTATGGCAACTATTGCCGACTCTGAACAAGTTTATGATTGTGCAGATTCCACCAAGGAAGAAAAACTAGAATTCCTAGATAACTTGAATAGCAAGCAATTTGCTATGTTCCAAGATTTCTTTGAAACTATGCCTAAGTTATCACATACAATTAGTGTTACTAATCCTAATACTAAGGTTGTCAGTGATGTAGTCCTTGAGGGATTGGCGAGTTTTTTCGCCTAGCCCTCCTGCATACTAATCTTCGGGCATACTTTGAGGGTAATTTTGCCCTCATGCACCATCATAAGTGGAATATTGAATATATTGACAATCTTATGCCATGGGAAAAGGAAATTTACGTTAACTTATTAGTTAATTTCCTCAAACAAGAAGAAAACCGAATGAAGGAGCAACGAGCAGCGAGTGGCTAAAATCCAAACAAATAAATTTATTGGTTCTGGGTCCATAAAGGGACGGTCACCCGTTGCTGAGGCTGTTAATACACATGTTAAAGCAACAAATAATTTAAACAAAACATTAGTAGGAATTTCATCCGTAGTAGAGGATCTTTATAAGATCGAACTAGGGTTTGTAAAAAATGAGAAACAACGTGCTCAGTCGGATAGAAGAAAAGCGCAGAGAGCACAAGATCAAAAAGCAGAAGATAGATTAGAAGAACGCGCAGCTAAAAAAGAAGGTAAAAAAGGTCTCAGTTCTAAACTAAAGAAGACTGCTAAAAAGGGGTTCATGGGTGCATTTGGTTGGTTAACCCAACTAATATCTCCTATTGCAACTTTTTTAGCAGCTATTGGTGGATTTGCTATCGCTTCAGAGGTAATGAAGTGGATTGGAGATCCAGAAAATGCTGAAAAATTAAAAGTTTTTTTAGATAAGGCATTATTTGTCTTTGACAAGTTATATGGGTGGATATCAGGATTCACCATCAATATTATAGATGGGTGGTCAGATTTATTTGCAGAAGATGGGGACTTTGGCACTAGATTATCAGGTCTAGGACAAATGATGACGGGTATCATTGGGTTGAAATACCTGATGAATCCATTCTCTCTTATTACAGATATATTAGGTCTTTTAGATATACTTGATAGGGACAAACCTGATAAGCCTCCCATCGATGGCAAACCTGACCCTGATGGCAAAAAACCTCGCGTAAAACCAGGAGAGATAGATCCAGCAACTGGCAAACCTCGCCCAAAAAGAACAGGAATTCTTGGTGCGTTTGATAATGCAAGAGACGGACTTAAGAGAACAGCAGAGAAGTTTAATCCTTTTGCTGATAATAGGTCTCGTTTAGACAGATATTATGATGATGCAACTGGTTACAAACCAAATGCACTTCAAAATCTTAGAGATAATGCTTCAAGAACTGGACGGGCAATTAGTGATGATGTAGCAGAAAGATTAACAAAGGTACAGATTAAAGGGAAACCTCTAACTGATGTTATTGCAGAAACTTCTGAGGCAACTCTCAGTGGTATGGGTCTTGATAAGGAAAGACGCCAAGCAATCAGATCATCATTGGATACTGGTTTAGAAAAATTAACTAAAAAGAAGAACAAAATACAAGGGGGTATCTTTAGCGGTTTACAAACACTTCAAAGAAATTTAACCTTCCAAGAGGGATCTACCTTTAGGAAAGGTGCAGCACGCGCTGGTCAGGAACTTACATTTGCAGAGGGTTCAACATCTCGAAAAGCTGCTTCAGCAACAGGTAAATTTCTAGGAGAACAAGGAACAAGATTTACTAATGCTATAAAGGCGCAGTACGGTAGATTTAATGATTGGGCAGGCAGTCTTCCTGAGAAAGCAAGAAATGCTTTAATGGAGAGGATTTTAAAACCTATATTATCTGCTATAGAACCTGTCATGAACACCGTTAAGGGTGTTGGTGGTAAGATCACAGGTGCATTCGGTAAATTGGGTTTTGTTCCTAAAATTCTAGAAGCATTAAAGAAAAAAGGCATTTCGGGTTTTACCGACATTAAAGGTGCAGCTAAAGAACTAGGACCTACAATATGGCCAATTATTGGTAGTGTATTCAGTTTAATTTCTGGTTATGATCGTTTAACAAACCAGGATCCAACTGGTGCCCTGATGGATACGGTATCAGGTCTTTTTGAATTATCTGTAGCACCTCCTCCTGTTGGTTTTGCTTTTCTTCCTGGTAGCGGCATTTCAACATTCATTGATATTGCAATGCTAGGTAGAGACTTAGCAGGTGCTCTCTTCCCAGATTTTGATCCGAGAACTGAGGAAGACAAACTTATTAATAATTTAGGTCTAGGTAGTGCACAGACATTTGTAAAGAGTGTTGGGGCAAAACTACCTAAATTGAGTGCTCTCACTAAAATCTTTGGTGAGGCAGAGAAAGAAGGACCTAAAAGAGAAGATTTTAAAGACGGTGATGACGGAGATAAAGATTTTGAGGAAGCAAAACAGGCATGGTTAGTAACTCAACCCGATGGCAAGGAAGAGGAGATAAATGCTGACGCTCAAGCATCATCACTTGGTGGTCCTATTAGAGAACCTCAAGAGTTATTCTTAGGTGGTGTTGTAAAAAATATTGGTAAAGCAGTTGGTGGTATAGGTAAAACGGTTGGTAAGGTTCTCAGTAATCCTATTGTTTCCACTGGGTTATCATTGATTCCTGGTGCTGCTCCAATTGTAGGAGCAGTAAGTGGTATTGCCAATCTAGCTGCTGGTGGGAACCCCCTAGGAGCGATCATGTCAGGCGTTAGCATGATTCCTGGAGTTGGGCAAGCGATGGGTGGTTTTGGTGATTTTATGGGAAAAGCCGCTGGAATCATTAATAGTCCGCTCGGACAGGCAGGAACGAGTTTACTTCAGGGTAATTTTATGGGTGCTGCAAGTTCAGCATTGGGTATGCTTGGAGGACCATTAGCTGGTATTGGACAATCACTATTAGGTGGTAATTTTGGCGGTGCTATTTCTTCTGGATTGGGAATGGTCAATCCTATGCTTGGACAAATGGCAGGCAGTATATTATCTGGTGGATTCCAACCAATGAATATAATTTCAAATGTGGCAGATAGTTTTGGGTTATCTGGTGTTATGCAGGCAGTTACTGGTCTGGCAGGTGGAGATCCAACTTCAGCAATTAAAGCGATTGGTTCAGAACTTGGAGTAGATCCAAAAATTCTTGGAGCAGTCGATAAGGTTTCTACTAAAGCATTAGGTGAAAAAGGTATATCTGCAAAGTATGCTATGCAGCAAGCGTTAGAGTTTGTACCTATTCCTGTAGTTCTTGAAAAAGTTGTTCCTATGTTGCAAGCAGTTCCCATAAATATAACACAGACGAAAGTAGTTCAAGCAACCGAATCTGTTTTAGGTTCTTTCTAATTAAATGGCAAAAGTAAAGAAAGGTGCAAAAATTGATTTCTATAAGTTTGTGGCGATCACTCGCCCAAGCTCAGAGAAACAAATGTCTTCGGATGCTAAGGAGACTATAACTGCTGTTAATTCTCAGATAGAAGCAACTAATCGTCTGGGAAAAACATTAAATTCGATTGGCAAAACTCTTGTTGATATTAAGAAACTTCAACTTTCTAGATTAACATTAGCACAGAAAAATAGTAATAAATTTGACGCTAGATATTCAACACCAAGTAAAAGCACATCTTCAGGATTTATAAAATCTTTCCGTGCAGCTAAAATTCCTGGTTTCTTAGAAAGTTTATTAGGTCTTTTAGGAGGATTATTTAAGTTATTCATTGTTGTACCTGCACTTAAATGGTTAGGGGATCCAAAGAATCAAAAGAAAGTTAAGAAACTTGTAGATACTTTAGTCACGGTTGCGAAATTTATATTTGATGTTGCTAAATTTGGTGTAGTTAACACCATCGAAGGTTTATACAAATTATTTGATGATGAGACTAGTTGGTTAGATAAGATGGGAGGATTCCTGCAAGCAGCAGCAGGACTCGGAACATTATTACTTGGTATTCGTTGGTTATCTAATCCACTAAAACTTGTTACTGACTTTGGTGGCGTTCTAAAGTTCCTTGCTTTTAATCTAAACAGAGCTAGGACAGGAATGCTAGCGCGTGCGAAGACAAAGGGTTTTGGAAAGGCAGCTCTCCTTTTAACCACCGTGGCAGTGGCAGGTGCAGGAATGCGCGTTGGCGCAGGTGAGGGAGAAAATAAATCCCAAGATGATCCAGAAAAGAAATCCCAAGATGATCCAGAAAAGAAATCCAAAGATGAGGGAGAAAAGAAATCCAAAGATGATCCAGAAAAGAAATCCCAAGGAGGTTTAGTACAGAGTCTTCCAAGCAGATCACAAGGAGGATATATTAATGGACCTCAGTCAGGATACCCAGTATCACTGGATGGAGGAAAATCAACTTCGTTCATCGGACATGGACGTGAATATGTTGCTAGAAAGGCAAATGGGGGAGCTTTCGTCGTTCCTCTTAATACTCCTGGAACAAAAACACAACCCCACCTAACTTCTAAAAGGATGGGTGAAGCACAGAGGCAAGGATATAAAGTTCCTAATGCTATGAGACAGGAATATCCTGTTGGTAGATCTTTAGGTGGGAAACTTCCTCAATTCTCTCAAGGTGGCGCTTATCTTAATAAAGTCAAAGCAAATGACAGTACTTCGGGTGATAATGCAAATAAGCAAATCTTCTTACATTGGAGTGGTGGTCATAGAAGTAATACTGAGTTCCATAATGGTAATGGATACCATACCTTTATTCCTGCATCTGGTCAACCAGTTCGTAAAGCAAGGTTTGGACAAAAGGGAAGACCCTATCACACTTATGGTCAAAACCAAGCAACGTCTGCTGCTATTGCCGTTTCTGGTATGAATGGTTTTGGTAGTGAGAGTGCTTCAAGTTGGGGTGCTCAGGCAATTACACCAAACCAATATAAAGGTATGGCAAAAGAGGCAGCAGGACTTGCTACTGCCTGGGGATGGAAACCATCAGATATTACTGATAAGAGAGTAAGAACTCACTACGAAGACTATAGAGACCGTCCAGATTGGTATCTCCGCTCAGAACCTTCACATTATCGTTGGGATTTGAATAGATTGTATGCAGGTGATCCCGAGAATAGTGGTCCTGGAAAGATCCGTAAGATGATCAAGCAGCAAATGTCATCTTTTGGTGCAAAACCAACAAAGACTGAGGATCCGACTAGAGATGGATCTGATAATAGAAATACAGCACCATGGAATCCTGGATTGGGGGTATTGGATGCTGTAACAGGAAATCTGTTTGACTTTGATGGTGCTGGTAAAAAGACTCCACCACAGCCACCATCTAGTACGTCAGATCCTTCTAAGAAACCAAGAGAGAAAGCTAAAGTAGAAAAGAAAGGAACCCGAGGATCACCTTTCTGGACTCTTGCTGCTGTCGCTGGAACAGAAGATGGTGATCCTCAAGCATGGGCAGACGTTGCACAATCTGTATATAACAGATCCAAGTCTGGAAAGTACAGTTCAAGAGATATTAGAAAACTTCTATTATCTAAGGATCAATATGAACCTACTTGGAAGTTCCCCAAGTATGGCAGAAAAGGCGTACCAAATCCAGAGTGGCATAACATCACTGATGCTGCATCTGCAGCTTTGGCATCAGGAACAAATGTCACTTATATGGAGAAAGTTGCCAAAGCACTAGAAAATAAAACATTACAGCAAAATGCTGCTAAATTTGTTGGTGGTAGAACCGACTTTATGGGTGGTAATGAAATAGCAAACTTTGAGGATGGTGATGTTAGAAGAAAGGAAAACATGCCAAACAACTTCTTTGGTTGGTTTGTTGGACCTGGTTCTAAAGCTTATAAAAAGACAAATCCTACGGCAGCAGGTATTCCTGATATGACAGGTACTACAAGTGGCACACCTCCTGCTACTTCTATAACAGATGATATTTCTGGACTAGATACAACATCAGATGCTGCAACTGGTGCTTCTGCTGCTGAGGGTGAACAGACAAGACCATACGTCTCAGCGTTTAGAACTCCAGCATCCGACTCAAGGGATGTTAGAACCCGTCGTGGGATGAAAGCAGAAGATGGTAATTACTCAAGCGTTATGTCTAGTACAGGACAAAGAGATTTATTAAAACAAACTGAAAAGAGAAATGCTGCTCGTACAGAAATAAATGATAGGTCACAAGCAATGATTCAAACCGCAATTGAAGCAGTTTCACAAGCAAATGGTAGTAATCAAGAAAAAATCGCTGCTGCTGCTCGTTCTGTTCAGCAAATGATGGCAGCAGCAAGAGCGGCATCTTCACAACCTGCAACAACTATGATTCCTAGTTCAACCACTGGTGGTGGTAGTTTTGGCGGTGGTGGTGGTTCTGGTGGTGGTGCAGGCAGTGCAGGCAGTGGTAGATCTACAGCAGCAAAACTGGGATCTGCAATTAACGCAGTAGGTAGGATTTTCTCATGACATTAAAACAAGAACAAGTAGGTGAAGTTGTTTACAAGGTCTTTGTCTTTAGAGATGGTAAAATAGTTACTAATGATGATGGACAATCTAATATTGCGGAATTTGTCAGAGGTATTGAAATATTAGAAAGCATTACTACTGCATCGATTGAAGCAACTATGGTTATTCAAGATTCTGCTGGTTTCTTAGGTGCAATGACAGGATCTGAATTATTTAAAATTCAATGTATTGCCACGAATATTGATAGAACTTATTATGTCCGTGCATATGCAATGGAGTCAAGATCCAGATCAAAGCAACAACAAGATATGTTTGTCATCAGAGCATGTTCTGATGAGTTTATTAAGAATGAAGTGACAAATGTATTTGGAAATAGTAATACGATTTTTGCAGGGGAAGGTGAGGCATCGGCAATTATTAAACAAATTCTTACAGATAAAAGATATTTGAAGTCTAAGAAGAAATTCTTTAGTGAAACAACTTTAAACAAACAACAATTTATTGCTACAAATTGGAGACCATATGATGCAATTTACTGGGTAGCACAGAGAGCAGTCAGAAAATCTAGAAAGGGTGGCAGCTTACAAAATGGTTTCTGTTTCTGGGAAAATGCATTAGGTTTTCATTTTAAATCTATTGATACGATGATTTCGGATGTCAATAAACAGAAGGACAATGGTCAGTCAAACTACTCTAAAAATGATATTAAACTTTATAAGTATGTTTACTCACCTAAGAGCACTGATGAAGGTGGTTCTGATTCATATAAGATTCAAAGTTTAGTATTTCCAGATGAAAGAAACTTTTTAATGGGTTTAAGACATGGTGAATGGTCTGGTTTTAGTGTTGGATTTGATCCTGTAACAGTTTCCAATTCTGTCATGGGTGGTAGTAAAGATCTTAATGTTGATGCATTTCGATATAGTCTTAAGGATTCTTGGAATAAAATGGAACACCTAGATGGTAAGAAGGCAAAAAATCCTATCAAATCTATGGATACGGGTATTCAGGCAATGATTGATTATCCAAAGAGAGTTCGTTATACGATGCTGCCTGCTCAAAATTTTGATGCTGAAAATAAAGATAATCCACAATCAACTTACTCAGAACTTATAGAACTTCAGTCATATCAATGGATGCGTATTGCATCACTTAAAAATATCAAATTGATCGTCAAAATTCCTGGCAACTTTGATCTATATGCTGGTTCTGGAATTAGTATTACAATTCCTGCTACTTTTAGAGACGGAGATAAAACACCTGTAGATAAAAGATACAGTGGACGCTACCTAATTGCCTCTGTAAAGCACGATATGGTAGATCAAAAACTATCGACAGAACTTTTGTTACTGAGAGACGCAGTTATCTAACACTTGACAGAGTGGGTAATTCAATGTACAATAACACTGTAAGGGTTCAAAGATAACTTTTAGAGCTCTTTCATAAATAAAACTACAAAGCACAATTGTTACATATGGAAAGTATTGAAAAGCATATCGAGAAAGACAGGGAAATTCTGGATAATCCTATGACTTCTCCTAATCAACGCCGTCACATTGAAGGCGAACTTCATGAATTAGAAGAGTATGCTGAGCATCATAAAAAAGAGATTGAAGCAGGAGACCATCACGATCCTAGTTACATAGAACTATTTTGTGATCAAAATCCTTCAGAACCAGAGTGTTTGGTATATGAAGATTGATGATTATATTTTAGGACATTGGTCAAATAAATTTCAAGCACAATCTGCTCCTCACCATTTTTCTACAGTAGAGATAGTATGGGAGAAAGTAGATGGAGGATATCATTCAAAAAATTATTTCAGGTCTGATGGTCCTGACAAACCTTATAGAGAAAGGTATCATAAAACTATTACCGTATCAGACACAGAAGTTCGTTTTGAGAACTATGACTTAGACTGGACAAGATGCGAAAACTGTGATATGATATTTAAGTTCGATGATAATATCTGGCATGGAAAATTGATTGGCGATCTATGCACAGGTGTTAGAGGGCATAAAGTTATATCTGAGATCCACCTCTATGGAGACAAACTACATAGTAAAGATCAAGGATATAACACGGAGGGTGAAATGATGTGGGGTTCAGAATGCCTTTACAAATTCATCCGACAGGGAGAATAACTCAGCGGTAGAGTGGCTCGTTTACACCGAGTTTGTCGGGGGTTCGATCCCCTCTTTTCCCATAGTTGTTATTAACAACTTCAAACTTAAATGAGAATGAATTATGAAACGACTTCGTAATGTTATTGCGGCAGGTCTTATGTTAGGCATGACATGTGGAATGAGTGTAAATGCTGAATCGAATAAAATTAGGAGTTGGAAAACAAATCATTCTATGGGGTGTATGCTGCTCCGTGAATGTAAAGAAGATGTAGAAGAAGTGTTTTCTCTATTGGATATCTCTGGACAGTATCCTAATACCGAAGAATATACCAAACACAGTCCTGAATTCAATTCGATGTTGGTGACATTGAATCAGATCGGTGTCAAAGTATTCCTTGCTGATGAGAAGTATTTCCCTGTAGGACATCGTGGTGTTTATCATACAGTAACTAATAACTTCTATTTGAATAGGGATCATATGGGTGATCCTGGTGTATTGATGATGTTGATGCGTCACGAAGGTTGGCATGCTGCACAAGATTGTATGGCAGGCACCATTGATAATAGTATGATTGCTATTATCAAACCTGAGGATGAAGTTCCTATGCTGTGGAGAGTCCTAGCAGAACGTACTTATCCTAAGTCTGCTGTGCCATGGGAAGCAGAAGCACAATGGGCAGGTCGTACAGATGGTATGACACAAGCAGCACTTGAATCCTGTGCTCGTGGTAGCATGTGGAGTGATTATGAACCCACCCCTAAAACTGGAGAGTGGTTGAGGAGAAATGGTTTTATTCAGTAAGAATGCTTACCAATTGGTGAAGAAAATAACATGGGATGATGTCATCAAAAAGATGGAAAATGAGTTTGAACTTGAAACTTGTGTATCCTATGTTAACTCTACAAGCGCACCAACAATCATCTTACATAATGAAAACCAACCAAAGAGTATATTTGATGCAGTAAAAGAAATCGAGAAAGATTGGGTAACAAATAGTTGCCATGTATATACCTCGTTTGCTAAATCTGCTCTTACCTTTGGAAGACATAACGATAACGTAAATGTTTTAATTGTTGGTGCTATTGGAAAAGTCTCTTATAAATTTGATGATGGTTCTACATATCTCGTAGAACCTGGTGATAGTTTATACATTCCAGCAGGAGAATATCATGATCCAATAGTTCATTCTGCTAGAGCAACGCTGAGTATATCAACTCCATCACTTCCCCCACTTCAAACATAATGAGTAACGCAAGAGACTACCTGTTCAAAGTTCCTTTTAGGCAATACAGTATGCCTAATTGGGAAGCAAATAAGAAAAAAATCTTAGAGACTTTACCAATCAATTCATACACCGATTTTTATGAAAATAAAAAGAACGGTCTTCCTTTTTACATTGATGTTGTAGGAGGTATAATTGATGAGGCAATGTCAGATTTCAAAAACACATATCCACCAGGTGTGATGATCACTTCTATGTGGTATGAGAGATCTAAGAAGGGAGATTACCATGGACCCCATAATCATGGTGCAACAGGATTCTCTGCTATACTGTATGTTCAATACAATGGTGCAGATCATGAACCAACTAAGTTTCATTCACCATTTCTAGATGCTGCAACAGGTGAAAACATGAAGTATCAACCTGTTGTTAGAGAGGGAGATCTATTAGTATTCCCCTCTTATATTTTACATGAGGCACCTATTAATAATAGCGATACTGATAGAACTATCGTGTCATTTAATATTATGGGTGAAGACGTGGCAAAGGCATGGAAAGCAGGATTCCTCAATGCTAAAAAATAGAGAAATATTTAAAATTCCATATTCGCATTATAGTATCGATAACTGGGAAGAAAAGAAATCTAAAATTCTAGACCAGTTAGATGATAAGTTTACTGATTATGGTGACTATGAACTACCACCATATGAAAGTATAGTAAGACAAAATATTTCTAATGAACTGATAGATTTTAGTTCATATCTAGATTTTCCTCTAGCTATTATGTGTATGTGGTATGAGAGATCTAAAAGATCACATCGTCATCCTGTTCATAATCATGGAGGAGCAGGATTTTCTGCAGTGATGTATGTTGAATTTAATCCTGAAGTTCATGAATCTACAGTGCTCTATAGTCCATATGGAAATCCTTTTACTGGTGCTTTGATGTCATATAGACCTGATGTAAAGGAAGGTGATATTATATTTTTTCCATCATCATTCCTACATGAAGCACGACCTAATGAATCTGATGAGGTCAGAACTATCATCTCATTCAATATGTTTGATACTCAATTGTTATTTGCTAAAAAACATGAATTGTTTGGTGATGCAGCAGATGAAGCAGTAAAGAGAATTGCTGAGAGAGCATACGATCATACCCCAAACTACGATAAATAAAGAAAAACTCAAAACGAAATGAGCACCATTGACGGCATTATTAATGAACCTACCGTAAATTTCGTCGGTAAAGATGGATTTTTCTGGTGGGTTGGTGAGGTTGAAAGTAATAAAGACCCGATGACTCTAGGACGAGTTAAAGTCCGAGTTTTAGGGTATTATACTAATGTGAGAGGAGAAACTACCTCTAATCTGCCTACGGATGATCTTCCTTGGGCGACTGTGTTACAACACACATGTCAACCAGGTAATGATAACCAAGGTGAAAGTTCTGGACAGTTGCAACCAGGTGCAATTGTTATGGGATTCTTTATGGATGGTGAGAATGCTCAGATGCCAATTGTTATTGGTGTTCTGCGTGTTAAGAAATCTTCTGAGACTAGAGATGAGAAGACTTTTGCTTTTACTGGTGAAGCAATGGAACCTGGTGTTGCACCTAATCCTGCAACTACACACCCTATGAATCCTAATGCCACCATGGCAACTACAAAGGAAACAGGGTATAGAAGACCATCAGATGATAATACTGTTGCGTTACCTAACAATCCCAAATCGGATGTTGGTGGTAAATCATCTCCTAACAATGTCTCAACTAAACTAGCTGGTAGTTCGGGCAATCCTGGAAAACCTAGACAACCAAAGGACCCAATTCCTGCTGCAAATGGTGTTGGTGGTCCTTGGAAAACATTGGAATATAAACTAGGATATCTCTTAGAAGATCTTGCTGATCATGCAGGATCATTAATGAAAGCAGAAGATGGTGACTACTTAGATATTGTCACTGGTAAACTTGTCTCTGCTAAAGCACTGACTGCAAAACTTCAAAACTTTTTAAGTGCAGTATTTACTCAGGTTGTTTCTGCTGTTAGGGCGCAAATATCTGCCCTTACAGAATCTTTGAACCTAGTTGAAATTCTTGGTGGTGCTACTGGCGTTCCAATGTTAGTTTTTGGTATTATTCAGACAGCAGTAGCAGCACTTCTTAAGGCACTTTGCATGGAAGACTCTAAGTTGATGCAATTTGTTCAGTCACCTGTCAATACAATTTTAGGTCTTCTTGATGGTCTTCTTGATGGTTTGATTGATAAGGCAGCATTTGTTCTTCAAGGTGTTCAGGGCGCTATTGATGGTGTTGTATGTGAAGTTCAGGCAATGCTTGATAGACTTCTACAAGTTGTTGATACTGTAAAGACTATTGTTGATAGCGTACAGCAAGCAAAAGAAATCATTGAGGCATGGCAATCTGCTAGTGGTATTTTTGAAGAGGGAACTGATCTTTTCAAGAAAGGTATTACCAGTCTTACTGGATTGATTGCACTGTTCATCAAATTTGCTAGTGGGGGTTGTAATCGAACACCTGATGGTGGTGTGGATACAGTTGGTTGGTATCCTTTATTTGGTATCACTCATTGTACTCCAGAAGAATTGGAGGAAATTAATAAAATTAGAGGTAAGAGTAGATCTGAATGTGGTGAGGATGGACCAGGTAGTCTCTTAGATAGTGTTTTTAAAGAAACTAGTCCTTACTTAACTGCTGCTAAAACATTCATCGATGGTTCATATGAGATGTATGTTGGAACACCTGGTAGAACTGCAAGTGTGCAAAAAGCTGCTAGTGGTACAACACGACATTCATATAATCTCAATCAGAATCAGTATGCTGAATATGTTGCTAGAAAAACAATTGCAGAAAAACATCCTAATGCAACCCCAGAAGAAATTGAAAAAAAGGTTGCATCATATTCTAAATCTCAAAACAAATCAGGAGGCAAAGGTCAAGGTGATAACGGTTCCTTAATTGCTGATCATACTTCATATGCTGGTAATTATACAGAAGAAACTCATGGTGATAACTGTAGAACCATTGATGGTGATAATGCAATTAATATTGAGGGAGACTACTTCTTAAAGATTACTGGTGATTGTCACATTGAAGTTGGTGGAGGATTCTTCTTTGGTGCTGAAGGTGCCCCTAAAATTGTTGATAATAAAGGAGAGAGTAAGAATACTAAAATTCAGAAACATACAGTCAGATTTGGTTCTGACGTTGATATCTCAACTGTTGGTGCTGCTCTCGCAATTCAAGGTTCTGAGTTTAATGTTGGATCTGTTTCTTCTAAATTTACTAGTAGTATTTTTGAAGCAAGTTCTGGAAGTGTTAACATATCGGGAGGAGAGACAATCATCAGTGGTGACAACTCAATTGAACTTGTTACACCACACTTAGTTGAGATGATTAACTTTCCACCATCAGGACTTCAACTTGGTTTGTCGGGTATTCGTAGATTTGTTGGTGGTTCAGTAGAAACTGTAATGAAACCTGCTAGTATTGGTGCAGATACAATTCCCAGATATACTATTGTTAATCCTGCTGGTCCTTACTCACTTACATGTGGTGCTACAGGATACAACTGCAATGTCACTACGGGTGCATATAACGTCAATGTTGTTGCTGGTTTGATCTATATGCAAGCGAGTGCTGCTGCTACCCTTGCGGCGGGTGGAGCAATGCTGCTCAGTGCTCCTGCAGGCGTCGTTACGGTTATTGGACTATCGATCTTCCTGAATTGACTTGACAGGTGCCTAGCAGTCTGCTATACTACATAGGTACAGAAGAGACATTCATGGATTCCCTCGCACACATCTTCATTAACTTCTCTAAACGCAAGATGACTCTTGTCGATGATGAAGGATATGAGAAAGAAGTTCGATGGAATTTTAACACTACAGGTGCCAATGGTTTCTCTGAAACAATCTCTGAAATACAAGAGATTGTTGATAACGACTTGATTACTTATTGCTTTGCTGTAAAATGATTGGACCTATTGGAATTACTCTGCAAGAAGCAGAGGATCATTTTGACTTCTTGGTTGATCTTACTGACAGATCTCGTATCTGTTGGAAAATTACTCGTGAAGATGGTAAGTCTGTCTTGATGGTTCCTGTTAATGAAGTCGCTCCTGTACCTGAAGAACTTCAGGATGAGGTTGAAGATTTTCGTAAAAAGTTTTTGGAAAAAGTAGGTGTCAATGAGACCTGAAACTCGTGAATCAATGGAAATGCTATTTGCTGCAAAGTGGAATCTTCCTAAAGCAGCAAAAAATTGTAATCTAACTGAAAAAGAAATGAAAATTACTTTTAACGAATATTGTCATTTTCATCCTCCCACTTGGGAAATTGGTAATAGTAAACAAATTGGAGTACTCTACACTGATGGGAGTGTGGCGGAATTGGTAGACGCACCAGACTTAAAATCTGTTGAGAATTAATCTCGTGGGGGTTCAAGTCCCCCTTCTCCTACTATGACACATTATCTCTTCCCTACTACCTTCTATTGGCAATTCAGAGCACCAAACGCTCAAGAATTTATTGACAAAATCAGTGCTACTGCTGTAGAAGAAAACATTGACAACTCTCCGTTCTCATGGGGAAAAGAATGTGTCATTGACCGTATTCCCTTGCCATGGGAAGATTGGTTGCCACTCGTTACACCTAGTCTTCAAATCCTAGGAAAAAAACTCGGCAAAAAATTTCAATTCTGGATGTATGATCCATGGATTAACTACTACAAACGAGGGGCATATCAAGAAGTTCATGATCATGTTGAACAAGACTTAGCATGTGTATTCTTTGCAAATCAAGGTGAAGGTTTTTCAGACTTTACTTTTATTGATAGATATAACGTAACTCTAGCACCTCAAGCAAAGAAACTAATTGATTACCATAATGTATGGGGCATTGATTATGAACCTGGAGATATAATTTTCTTTCCAGGAACATGTATGCATCAAGTAACACAGCATAAAAGTGATACAGTTAGAACAACATTTGCATGCAACTTCAACATCAAAGTTTCTAATGAGTAAGTACGATTTTGGAGGGTTAGAACAACACCCTGCCAATATTTTAAGATTGATAAGTGAACTTGAAGGAGCATATCAACTTTGTAAGTGGATGGGATTCAAAGAGGATATGGAGGTCCTTGACAAAATGAAGAAACCATACTATAGTATGTACTTCAAGAAGAAAAAAGAAGAACGTTACAAATAGAGGGAGTACCCAAAGACTCTGTGTAGAAAGAGCGCCCTCTCAATCCTCTTTAGCTCAGCGGTAGAGCGATTGACTGTTAATCAATTAGTCCCTGGTTCGATCCCAGGAAGGGGAGTGTCTTTTACAAACAAACTATTATACAAGATTCCTAGTAAGTTTCCAGAACTGCTTATAAGCAACATGGTAACTTATGTTGAAACACTACATTATCAAAATGCAAAAATTGCTAATGATGTAGAGGATAATGTAACTAGATCTACTAGTGTATCGTGGATACCTTGGGACGAATGGATCCCTGGTATCATGCACAACATGCTTATATGTGCCAATAAATCACATTTCAACTATGATCTGAATTACTTCCAAAGTAAGATTCAATCTACCATTTATTATGGTGAAACTAGTGATCATTATGATTGGCATGTTGACAATGATGACGCAAGTATCTGTGGAGATATGGAAAGAAAACTTTCTTGTTCTTTATTACTGAGTAGTCTTGATGAGTATGATGGTGGTGAATTTGAAATAGATTATCGACCTAACTTGAATACCAAGATCAAACCCAATAAGGGTGACTGTATTGTTTTTCCTGCATGGGTTCCACATAGAGTATTACCAGTAACTAAAGGCAGACGTATATCTCTAGTCGCATGGATGATGGGGCCGATGTTTAAATAGTGCAGCACTGGAGAACATAATGGGGATTTACGATACCATTCATTCATCATATGATTTGGGACCTGGTTTTTGGAATAGAGAATTGCAAACCAAAGATCTTGATGGATATATGTCATATAATTGGATCGATCCAAAGGGGCAACTATGGACAGTTGATCATAGTGGAACCTATGCCTTTGAAGATACTGGATCATTCAAGGTTGTGAAGAGTATAAATCATGGTAGAGTTACACCATACACCTTAACAAAACAAATAGAGTTGTATCCAGCACACTGGAATGCTCACTATGCACCTTGCCCAACGGCAATGGTTAGTTTTTTTGAAGGTATTGTTGAACAAGTATTATTTGCATCTAATCATTAATGGCATTTCTCGTACATCCAGTTCCACCTAATCCAGTATTTGTCAAGAAAGAATATCTGTATGATTTAAAAAAAGGTCATGGAGAGTTAACACCTGGTATTTGGATTTCTGTTAAAAGTGTTCAAACTAAAGCATTATATTTTGAAACTCTTCTTACTGAATATGGAGCATTATTTGATAAATTGCCTTTAAGTGCATTTGTTTGGAAAAAAGATTTTAATCCAGAAGATCAACTTCCTTTAGATGTACTTGAACTTTGGGACTGTTTCGACTATAATATCACTGTAGTTCGCAAACCTCTTCTGGGACGATGTGAATTCTTTGGTAAAGATAAAAAAATGCACCCTGGTGAATATGAATTTACAATTGATAGTGCTCATCCAGATCATTCTATTATCGATACTAATTTCTCTGAGTTGGACCCAGAGCACAAATCTTTTAATATTATCGCCCTTGATAATGGACAGTTTGCTGCACAACCAAACAATAGGGTTATCTGGAGAGATAACTCATTAATTCCAGGAACACTTAAACAACCCGATTTTAAAGTTTGCTCACAAAATTATGCAGTCGAAACAGAATCTAAATGGTGGACAGTCGGACACACCGAAGAATGGAGTTACAAAACCGAAGATGGTGCCTGATGATATTGTTGTTAACATGGACGGAGGTGTAGGTGGTTCTTGGTCAGTACAAAAAACAGAACCAGAAGATATCATCAATCAGATTCGTAAGTTAGAATCTGAAGCACCTGATTATGGTATTGGTAAATGATAAACCCTGATCTCAAAGGTCATAGTTTTAACGAACCTTTTCCTATATTATTGATTGAAAATGTTTTCTCGCCAGATCAGTTAGATGTTATTTGGAAAGAACTAGATTATTACTGTGCTAATGATATTCTCTTAGCACCTGAAGATACTGGTGGTGCCTATAAAAAAGGTAAATACGTCAAACAAAATTCTGGATTGTTCTTAACTGATGCCTGGAAAGGAGCATCGTATTCGGCAATCAACAAACACATTTCTCCAATATTACAATCTTTTCCTCATGCTGATTGGGTACAAGATAACAAATACTTTGAAGAATTTCAATTCAATAAAGTTAGTGTATTAGTCTCTAATTATACAGATGGTGATTACTATGACGCACATAGAGATCTATCGTTAGCAACATGTTGTCTTTGGTTATATAAAGAACCAAAACAATTTGCAGGTGGAGAGTTTAGTTTCACTCAGTATGATTTAGAAATAGAGTGTAAAAATAACTCAATGGTTATATTTCCTGGATTATATAAACATCAGGTATCTCCAGTTTCTGGTGTAAAAAATCCCATGGACGGTAGATTTTGTATATCATACTTTTTGTCGTGGATCGGCAATGAGAAATGATATAAATAGACAAGTAGCAAATAGTGTGATTATCTGTGGGAACTCGTAAAATTTCTCAGTTAGAGACAATCTCAGATGCTAACCTCTCGGGCGAAGCAATTCTCCCAGTTGTTGTTTCTGATCCTTTGATTCCTAACCGAAAGGCAAAAGTTAATCAGTTGTTTAAAGGTGTTACTTCGGGCACCAAGAATGATCCTGGTCTTTGTTTCGATTTGGATCGAGATACTGGGTTATATCAAAATGCATATGATCAATTAGGCGTAGCATTTGGTGATGGCGGTTTCTATATGACCCGCATTGACAATGGAAATAATAGCACATCATTGTATATGACTGCTACTGATGATGTTGCAAGTAATGCTGATATTGTATTTGCTCCAAAGGGCACAGGTGCTGTAAAGGTTACAGGTAACTTTGTTATTTCTGACCAAACTTTTATTCTTGAAGATTCGCAAGGACCTAAGGCAAGATTTGAAGTTTCTAATATTGGTACTGGTACTAACACTCGTATCTTCACCCTTCCCGCTATTACATCTGGTAACGGAACTACCGTTGTTGGTGATAACACTACGCAGACTTTAACTAATAAAACTCTTCTTATTGATGAGGATAATTTAGTTATTGTTGATGGTACTGAAGAAGCAATCTTCCAGATTAACTGGGTTGATACTGTTGGTGCAAGACGTTCTTACTTCTTACCTGACGCAGGTACAGTAACTACAACTAACGAACCTACTGCTACATCATCCACACTTCTTGACACTAAAGCAGAACAAACCGCGTTGAATAAGACGTTGGTTGACTTAAAACTTGCTACTGATGCTGAAGATGCTACAAACTGGGCACAGTTTAATACTGACGCAATCACAGCAAACAGAACAATCACTATGCCTGACACCAACATTACGTTGGTTGGTACAGATGCTACACAGATTTTATCCAACAAAACTATTCTCAGTTTGATTCTTGCAGATTCAACTGACAATACTAAGAAAGTAACATTTGATATTTCTAATCAAAATACACTTTCCAATCAGGTTTTCAAATTCCCTCCAACTAATTTACTAAATACTGGTAACTCCCCTAACGTTATTGTTAGTGAGGAAGCAACTCAGGATCTGAAGAATAAGTCTCTTTATGTTCCTTCAATTAAACAGGTTGGTAACACGGGCAGTGTCCAATTTAGTCTTGATAATATTTCAGGGAATAGAACAATCCGATTCCCTAATGCTAATGCGACACTTCTCTCTACTGACAACGTGACTTTAGATGATGTTAACTTCGGTGGTGGTATTGGTGCAAACAACCTATCAGGGCAAACTAGACTTCAACAATTCTTTTACGCAGGATTCTAATTAACAATGGCAGATCAAGGACTTTTAGGACAAGCAAAACCAGCGGGAACAACTAATACAGTCCTGTATAGTGCTCCTGCAGATCAATCCGCTTCCGCAGTATTAACTATTGCCAATGATGGCACTGGTGCAGCATATGATGTTGCGCTCAAAGATTATGATCAAAAACTTACTTTAGATGCATCCACATATAAACTTCACGAAGGTGATATTATTAGTGGTTACAGATTTACAGTAGGTACTCCAATTAGTAGTGGGTCAGGGTTTCAACCAGGACAACAATTTACTAGCACAGATGGTGAGAAGAAATTTAAATTTGAATCATTTTATATTCCAACCACTACATCTGTCTTTGTAAAAGATATTGCTATTAGACAGGTTACTCTCGAATCTATTACTGGCACTCCCGCAGTTGGTGATACTTTAACCAAGGGAGCAGGTAGCGACACTACAACTGCCACAGTATATGCTTATAAGAACAATATTGTGCATATTGGACCATCCACTATTAATGGTTCTGGTGCAGAATTTGCTGATGGTGATTCTGTTACCTCTGGTAGTGCAACTGGAACTGTTTCTACTGGTGGTGTTGGATCTGCTCAGAATGAATTTGTGTTCTCAACCACCACCTCTGGTGGAACATATGATTTAGCACTTGATGGTGCCACTACACTGTTCTCTGATAGAACATATCGTTTTGATACATCTGATTCTTCTATGAGTGGTAGAGACTTTAGTCTTTCTACTACTGTTAATGGTCAGTGGGGTCCAGATAATACTGCTGGTAACTCTGACGATGGCACAGAATTTACCACTGGTAGGACTACTAATGGCACAGCAGGTTCTGGTGGTGCATATGTTCAATTTGCATTTGGTGCAAACGATAACACTCCTGGTACTTTGTATTTCTATGATGGTGGCACTGGCACTGCCGCTAATGCAAACTATGGTGGAAATGATCGTTACATTCAAACTAGTGACGTAGTTCAATATAGTGAGATCTATGTCTATGACATTGAAGGCACTTGGACAAACAGCAGCGATGGTTTCCTGAATGCTGGTATCACTTATACCGTAACAGCACAAACTGCAGGACCTTTTGGTATTGTTCGTTCTTTTACTGGAACTACACTGTACGTTTTGAAAGGTATTGGATCTGCTGATTTTGCAGGTACTGATTCATTCCAAGATGTTCCTGCAAGTAATGAACAGTCCAGAACGCTAGCAACAGTTAGCAGTGTTACTGTTGCATCTGATGCACTTGAAGTTGAGAATTATCTTTCAAAAGATAAGACAAATGCTGCGAACAATGTCGATAGACTTACATCTCTCGTCATTGGACCTGGTGAAAGACTAGTTGTTGAAAGTGCAACTCAAAATAATATCTTCAGTCTAGTTGGATTTCAAGATGCTTCTACAGCATTGACAACTAGAGTCTTCGGTTCCTAATAAATAATCAAAAAAGCAGCGTAAGCAATGTCCCTTACTAGACTTAAGAATATTATTACGTCCAGAACTGGGCGTATTATATATGTTAACCCAGACGATTTTGATGCTTCTGATGCGATTGACAACAGAGGCAACTCTGCGTTGCGTCCGTTTAAGTCTATTCAAAGAGCATTTCTGGAAGTAGCAAGATTCTCCTATCGAGTTGGTTTATCAAATGACGAATTTGATGCCTTCTCGATCATGTTATATCCAGCAGAATATGTTGTTGATAATAGACCTGGTGATGTTCTCTATACTAATGTTGCTCCTCTTGATGAGAACTCAAACCTTGACTTGACTTCTCCTAATAATGTTCTGTATAAGTATAATTCAGTTGAAGGTGGTATCATCGTTCCTAGAGGTTGTTCTCTAGTTGGTACAGATCTTCGTCGTACAAAGATTATTCCTAAGTACGTTCCATATCCTACAACTCTTGCATCCAAAGGTATTAATACCGAATCTCAAGTACCTCCTCGTACTGCAATTTTCAAAGTTACTGGTGGAACATACTTCTGGCAGTTCTCTTTCTTTGATGGTGCTGAGGAAGGTGTATATTACAAACCCGATAGCACAGATACCTTAGCGCCTAAGTTCTCACACCATAGACTAACTTGTTTTGAGTTTGCTGATGGTGTTAATACTCTTTCAACTTTAATTAGTGGCGCAACAGTCCCTAACGCAGATTATTCTGCAGTTCCTAATATTCTTGAAAGAACAGATTTAGAAATTTATTATCAGAAAGTATCGAAAGCATTTGCTACAATTCCTGATACTTCTGGAGATCCTGCAACTGACCAAATTCAGTTAAGAGTAGAAGAAAATAGAATTGTTGGTCCTATTTCTGATGAATATAGAGTCCTTCAGGTCACAAGAAATGGTCAGACAGCAACAGCAGTTACTGTTGATGAGTTTGATAACCCTAGAGATCATGGATTCTCTGTTGGTGTTAACATCAACGTTAGTGGTGTTTCTGGATCAACTGGACCGCAATCAGAACTTGATGCTGGAATTTACAACGGATCTTTTACAGTCACATCAGCATCTGGTAACGTCTTTACTTACCAAATGCAAGGAGAACCATCAGGAAATGCTGTAGGTTCAAATATTACAGTTAAGACTGAGATTGATACTGTTGACTCTGCATCACCATATGCGTTTAACCTGTCACTGAGATCAGTGTGGGGTATGAATGGAATGCATGCTAATGGTAGCAAAGCAACTGGTTTCAAATCAATGGTTGTTGCTCAATTCACTGGTTTGAGTCTTCAAAAAGATGATAGAGCATTCGTAAGATATAATGCTTCTACTGGTAATTATGACAACGCAACTGCTGGTGATGGTGCTCACTTAGATGGTTTTGCTGAGTATCGTAAAGGTTGGGCACATGAGCACATTAAGTGTAGTAATGACTCCTTTGTACAGGCAGTTTCGGTGTTTGCTGTTGGATATGGCACACACTTTACTGCACTGAGTGGGGGTGATATGAGTATCACAAACTCAAACTCCAACTTCGGTAACACTGCTTTAAGAGCAGCAGGATTCAAAGCAAAATCCTTCTCTAAAGATAAAGCAGGTGCATTAACACATATTATTCCACCCAAATCATTAAACGTTATTTCTACCACTGCAACTGGTACGAATGCTGCATCCTCAATTACTCTTGCTAATGATGGTAACATCAATGGTGTTATTGAAGGCATGACAGTTAGTGGTACTGGCATTGGTGCTGGTGCTATCGTGGGAACTGTCAATACAAACACTAGAGTTGTTACTTTAACAGCAGCAAATACTTCTACAGTTAGCGGTAATGTCATCTTCGGTGAAGAAACATCTGTCAATTGGGTGAACGTTGATATTCAAAGAACAAAAGTAATTAACGCAGCACTTGCTGGACAAGGAGGAACACCTGGCACAAGATTATATCTCTACGGATACACAGTTGAAGCAAGTCCGCCTACGACAAGAGTTCAAGGTTACACCGTTGGTGCACGTCAAGATGGCACGGGCGGTAGTGCTATTCCCGATAAGATCAACTGCTTATTAGTAGCAAACGGTGCATCAACTGCAACTGTTCAAACTGCTAAAATTTCACCTTATGGTCCTTCTGTATCTGGTAAAGCAGCAGGTACGACTGGATCACCTATTCAATTTGATAGCACAACATATACAATCAATGGTGTTGCTGGTTCTATTGGTGGTTGGTATCTCGCTGTAGATTCCACTGACAATGCAATCTATACATCACTATCTACTAATACACAATACAATACAGTTAATTTCACTCCTACTACTTTCCTTAAGAGAATACCTGATCCTCGTGACTTGCAAGATAGAACATATCGTGTTCGTTATGTAATTGACAAGGATAAGACCAATCCTCTGCCTCGTGATCCTATTAGTGGTTATGTAATGCAACCGCTGAATAGTGACACAACATCGTATAGTTTGAATAAAGCATTCTACATTTACGATATTGAGATTGTTCAAAAATTTGAGAGAGGTGTTGCCGATGGAATCTACTATCTTACCCTGCTATGTGCATCTATTGCACCTACAACTTCTAACTTTAATGACAGGAAGTTCAGTCAAAACGTCAACGAAGTCTATCCTACGTTTGACAGAGACAACCCTGTTGCTGACCCTGCTGCTTCGGTATCCGTCGCTGACAACGAAACTATCGGTCTTGTAAATTCTACTGATGGTGCATCACCAACTCCTGCACTTGATCCTAAACGTTCTATTACTAAGGAAGCAGTTGAATTTATTCTTAGTGACACTGGTTGGACACAACCAGGAACAACACCTAACTACGATAGTGTTAACGAGCGTCTTAGTAACGTTGAATTAACTGCTCGTCAGGGTGATGAAGAGACCAGAAAGATTAATATCAGACAGAATACTGATGGTACAGTAGCACCTATTGCTGTTGAATTTAGACGCCACTCAATTATGAGATCTGGTAACCATACTTTTGAGTATCTTGGTTTCGGTCCTGGTAACTATTCAACTGCATTCCCTCAGACTCAAGTAGAGACGCTATCTACTGATCAGATTAAGTTCTCTCAGTCTATTAAAGAAGAAGGTGGTGTTGCATTCTACTCTGGTCTTAACTCTAATGGTGACCTATTCATTGGTAACCAGATCATTAACCCAGTTACAGGTCAGATCACTAACGAAGATATTGCACAACTGAATGTTATTGGTGAAGAGAATACAACAATTGAGACTTTCTCTGAGTTGGTTCTTACTGATAAACTCACTGTTATTGGTGGTGCATCTAACCAGTTAGAATCAATCTTTGCTGGTCCTGTTACATTCCAAGGACTGACTACATTCACAAACAATATTCAAGCAAGAAAGATTTCTTATTACAACCAAGATGGTACTGTAATCAAGCAAACTTTACTTGCACCTGAAGATGCAAACGGACTACCTAGTTTTGCTAATATCACAGGATATGATACTCCTGCTGATGGTGATCTTGTTTATAATATCAACTGGTCACCTGGTAAATCTTTAGGTTGGATTTACTACAATGGAGCATGGAAAGAGTTTGGTCTTACTGACACTGGTGACATTAATATTAGTTCCTACAATAGTAGCACAATCATCGGTATTGGCACTGCTCCTAATAACAGTTTCAGAGTCAATGTAGATGGTGGTGTAAGAGTTGATGGTGACTTAGTTGTTACTGGAAAGGGTGGAGTTGGTGCTGATAAGTATATTACTAGAACCTACACTGGTGATGGTTCAACACTAACATTTGCTGTTACTACATATACTGGTGGAATTCAGCATGCCGATGATTCAGTGTTGGTATTCTTGAATGGTGTTGCACAGATTGCAGGTACTAATTACACCGTAGATGGAAGCGGTGCGAATATTGTATTTGCTTCTGGTGATGCACCTTTATCAACTGATACAGTTCATATTTTAGAACTGCCTATCTAAATAATACGGAGGATACCGCAATCACATGGCAATATCAAGAATTAGTGGCAATCAAATCGCCACCGCAACAGAAGCAATTCTTACCACTCTAAGTTTCCTTAATACTGGTAGTGTATTAAGGTTACCTGTTGGAACAACTGCACAACAACCTACAGGTGTTTCACCAGGAACTATTAGATTTAATACTGATACTGATGCTGCTGAAATTTATAAAGCAGATAATGGTACTGGTAGTGCTGGATGGTCAGCAGTATCTGGTGGTGGTCCTGCATTAGGTGCAGATAGTGTTATTAGAACAAATCCAAATACTATCGATGAAAATATTACCGTTGGACCTACTGCTGGTGATGAATTTGCTAATGGAATGAGTTCTGGTCCTATTACTATTAGTAACGGTTATACTGTTACTATTGAAAGTGGTGGTTCCTGGAGTGTGGTCTAATGTTAAATGTTGGATCTATACAAGGAAATTCTCCTAATTTTACAATAGATTTAGATGCTGGTAGTAGATTAAGATTAGCAAGTGATTTAAGAGTTAACCAACAGCAATATATTCCCCTACCTAGTGGAACTACTGCACAGAGACCTTCAGATTCTTATCCTGGAAGTATTAGATATAATACCACCATCAGTAAGTTAGAGATCTGGACAGGAACATCTTGGTTCAGTATCTAAATATAGAATATAGGCACCTCACAAAATGAGTCGAGTTACCACTGCAATACTAAAAGGAATCTCAGCAACTCTGGAACAAGTCACCATTCCTGGTGGTCATACTTTCAGGGTTAATGGTATATTGGATCTCACTGGAAATACAGGTGCATTTCAATTACCTACTGGAACAACAGCGCAACGTCCAGGTAGTCCTTCAACAGGATTTTTTAGATTTAATACTGATACAAATAAGATTGAACTTTATCGTAATGGTGCATGGGGATCGTATGAAGAAACGACCGATGTAGGCGGTGGTGGTGGCACTACTTCACAAATTGCTGATGAAATTCTAGTTTATGTTATGGATGAAAATGGTGATGCTAGAAGTCCGACATACAAACCATTAAATTCAGTAAAGGTATCAGATAATAGTGTAACTGCTACAGCATGGACAGATGTTCTGGCAAATAGTGACTGGAATGCTGTTGTATTCACGAGTGATTCAAAACCATATATTCGTTGGAGATTTGATAGAAACAGTCAGAATATGGACACCATATTATCATCATTGATGAATAATTATTCATCATGGGGATCTGCCAACAATGCAACACAATCAGTAACACCAGTTGCAGGGTCTTCTGGTAAAGTTGGAGAAACAATGAACTTCCAACATAATAATGGTGGTGGTGAGAGTCATGATATTGTTACCTTAGGCAATAATGGTACTGTCTGGAGTTCGGGTATGTATTGGGGTAACATTGACTCCACAAGTAACTATGGTGGTATCTTAAACAAGGTTGAACCACACAGTGGTAGTGGCGGTGGTAATACTAACGAAAGAATTTTTGTATATTTAGATAATACACCTCTTGCCATTCAAGCAGGTGATTATACAAACTATCTCACACCAACTGGTCCTTTAGGAAACGCTACTAATTTTAGTTGGTCTAACAATACAAGTTCTGGGGTGGGTAGTAGCAGTCCCAATAATGTTGCTGATGCTGTTGATAGAAACACGACAAGTGATTGGCCCACATATGGCATTCAGCAGCAAGGTAACAATAACTGGATCTCGGTAGATTTGGGTGTTGGTAATGAAACTACGTTCGATTATACTTGGGTTATTGGTTATCCTAACGACAATCACTGGTCTGATCGGAACTTTGTACAAGGATCAAACGATAACAGTAACTGGACCGATGTTGCAGAGTGGCGTTATCACAATGGATCTTCATCAAATGATGGTTATCTAATTCATAGTCAAGGTAGTCATCTTTATTCAAACACAGTTAATAATGTAGATAAGTGGCATCCTGTTGTCACTAGAGGTATTAAATATAGATATTGGAGATTATACGGTACTAACTTTAACCAATCCAATGGTTATATGCTGGTCATGAACTGGGGTCTAATGAAGAAAAACTAATGAGCACACTAAACACTGATAACTTATACGGTCCAGACTGGAAAGATTTTACGATTGATATGCCTGCTGGTGCACATCTAAACGTAAGTGGTTCTTTAGAGTTTACATCTGGATCTCAATTTACTTTACCTAGAGGAACCACTGCTGAACGTCCATCATCACCTACAGCAGGGATGATACGTTATAATATTACAACTTCTGGTGCTGAGTATTATAATGGTACTGAATGGATAGAGATGCCGTTGGGCGCATCGAATGATGGTACTAGTCAAGAAACTGCTGCAAGTTCAGCAAGACAATTATTTGATGATGGTATTGTTACCAGTGGAAAATCTTTAAGATGGATTAATACCTCTGGTGGATTAAAACAAGTTTTTTGTGACTTTGATACTCAAGATGAGGATGGTAATAGTGGATGGATGTTAGTCGCATCATTCACTCAGGGAAATAAATGGGGTGGTGACGGACAAAATATTATTACAACTGATGCCACTATTTTACCAAGTGGAGCACAAGATTATCAACCATCATCTAACTTTGCTGATATGAATATCACTGAGTTTAGACTGACGGCAAATAATGATATTGAAACTACGTTAGGTGCTCAGGCATCAGCAGATTGGTATTATCGATGGAATAATCCTATTACTTACAAAGAAATGTGGGCACCAACCGCAGGTAATACAAGATATTATTTGTCTAATGGTACTAATCCCAATGTTCAAAGATGTTCGATGAGAAAATTTGATAGTAGTTACAATCTCAAATATTCTTATAATAACCCTAATCACAGATATAATAATTTCAGTGACTATGGTTATACTAATAGTAGAGTTGATACTGCCGATTATAGTTATGGATTAGTTGGCGGTAGTCAAGCACCTGAAAGCGGGTTCTTTAACGTTTGGTATGCAATAAGTAATCCTGGTCAACAGTTTGAATGGTTCCGTATTGGTAGAACTGCAACTTACTCATCTAGATCTGGTGGTGATGTTGATGGAACATTTGCAATACCTCAACAGGGTGCCAACACTGATTCTACGGGACAAGATATTGATAGTAATATCAGTGTAAAAGTTGGTAACGATGATAATGTTGATTGGGGTGGTGCTGCTACTTCTGCGACACAAGATGCAGGAAATAATAGTGCAATTACCAACACACCTTTATGGTGGTGGGTTAAGTGATAAATACTAAAAGCATACAGATATTGAGTTGACATGCCAAGGTTAAACGTTACCAATGTAACCTCTTCGGGAACTTTACAATCGGTTGATACTTTTAGTTCGACTGATGGATTTAGATTGCCATCTTATTCTACAGCACAGAGACCTACGGGCATTCCTGATGGTACTATGATCTGGAATACTACAGCATCTGCTATTGAAATATATGGCAGTTCTCAATGGAATGAATTAGGTAGTGGTGGTGGTAGTGCTGCTATTGATACGTGGGCAGATGCTGCGGCAAGACCAACAACTAGTTTATCAGTTGGACAATTTGGATTTAATCAGGATACTAAACAATTTGAAGTTTATAATGTTAATGATGCTGGTACGGCAGAATGGTTACTCTTAGGTAATGTTGTTGCTGCTGCACAATGGCATATCATAATGATGACACCTGGTGCTAAAGGTTCATCATCGAATACTCCAATAGGTAGTCCTGGTAGTAGCACTTGGAGAAGTATTACTTCCTCTAATACTGGTGCTAGTGGAAGAACTGCCTTTGGTGATGGTGAAGGATTGTATGAGGGTTATTTTACTATTACTGGTGCAACTAAAGTCGCTCTTGTTAGTGGAAATGGTGATTTAACGGATCCATCAACACATTCTAAGTATCTTGTTTATGACTTAGTTGAAACGGCAGGTGATACAACTCATAACATTTTAATTGCTATTGATGATTTCTGTAATGCATCGGGAAGTGGTATCACTGGCAGTGATGCTTCTGGATATACAACTCCTTCTGTTAATTCATTAACTGGTAATACTAATGGTTATAGCGGAACTTTAAGTGCCTCGGGTGGTACTTGGCAATCAAATAATGGTACTCAACCTGATAAATTTGTATATTGGGGTATCAATACCGAATCTGATGATGATACACAAGCACTCTGTGCATTCTCAGGGAACTTATCAAGCGGTAAAATGGATTCTTGGAGAAATAATAATCCAAATGAAACATTCTGGAGTTATTGGGGGCATGATTTTCACTCAGATGCTTCTAGTCAACGCCTTGGTAACAGTAGGCAAACTGAACCTGGCATTGCAACTGGTTCTTCACAAAGTAGTGAGACTGTTTATATGTTGGTTTATGTTCCTGGATAAATAAAGTATAAGGTAATATCGAACTATGTCACAATTAACTGTTGGTTCAATAACTGCTGGTAGAGTCGTTGCATCTGGATATGTAGCAACAACAGGACAATTACAATTGCCTGCATATGATCAAGGTACTAGACCTACTACATCAGCAGATGGTGTATTAATTTGGAATAAAACATCAAGTTCATTGAATTTGAAAGCAGGTGCTTCATGGATTGGTGTTGGTGGTTCTAGCACTCCTACTTGGACTAATGCTACACAACCTTCTAGTAGTTCTGTTGGCGGTTATGGATATAATACAGAATTGGATAGATTTGAAGTATATCTTTCAACTGGTTGGAATGTTTTAGGTAGTGGCGGTGGTAGTGGAAATCCAAAAGGATTAAGTGCATCAACACCTGCTGTTGATGCTCAAGAAGTATTAAATACATCAGCATCACCACCATCTGATGGTTTATATTATATTGACACTCCTAATGGTGGTGTTCAACAAATTTACTGTATCTTTGATAGGGGTGCAGGTTGGATGGTTGTTGGTAAGTTTGGTGGCGATGCATCAGATACTGTTGCAAACACTGTATCTACAACTAGAGCATTAACAGTTCAGAACAGCACTGGTACTGAATTTTCTGCTGACTTTGGTGATTATTATCCGTCATTTGTTCGTCATATTGGAGTTGACAATATCAGTGATTGGTCAAATAATAGAAATCTAGATTTTTGGCATGGTGTGCCAAATGATAGACAATGGAAAAGATATTGGACCAATGGTAGAAGTTCTGGAATGGATAGAGTTCGTCGACAAGGATTTACTACCCAAGGATCTTGGGATGGTAGAGGTAGATGGGCAAATCCTGATTATGGGTTTATGCAAATGTCTGACGCTGATACTAGTATTAGTGAAGGTGCATTTACTAGTTCAGGTAGTTTCTACTTTCATAATGCACAGGATGCTAAATTTAGTACAGATTCTCATAGGACTACATCTGGACAGGATGAAGAGGTTCAATGCCAGTACGGTTATGATGACTCTAGAAGATGCTTTATGGATAGATTTACGGATGGTGCTAGAGACGGTAATAATACAAACAGAAGAGATTACAGCAGTGCTGTATATGTCTTGCTTCACTAAATATCACTACAGAGTTATTTGAAAAATGGGTCAATTTAACGTAGATCATCTACAAGCAACTAATATTACTAGTAGTGGTATTTTACAGGCACTCGGTGGATTTAAGTTCCCCTCTGTTACTACTTCAACTAGACCTAGTAGTCCTATCGCTGGTCAAACTGTTTATAATAGTGATGAAGTAGCACTAGAAGTTTATGATGGATCTGCATGGCAAACTATCGCTGGTGGTGGTGTGTTTCCTACATGGGCAAATGTTGCGGGAAGACCATCATCTGGTCTGGTGAATGCATATACAGGTATTAACATTGCAGATTCAAAATTAGAAATTTATGACCTTGCTAATACTGAATGGATTCAAATTGGATTAGGTCAATCTAATCCTATTACTGCTAGTGGTGGTGATAATGAATATACTCCTGGCGATGGTTTTAAGTATCACGTATTTACATCTGATGGAACATTAACAGTATCGGCAGGAAATGATGATGTTCAATATGTTGTAGTTGCTGGTGGCGGAGGCGGCGGAGGCGGTGACGTTGGTTGTGGTGGTGGTGCTGGTGGATATCGTTCTAATGTTCCTGGTTTCCCTTCGGGTGGCGGTAGTGCTGCTGAACCATCAATGACGCTCGCTCCTGGATCTTATCCTGTTATTGTTGGTCCTGGTGGTCCTGGATCTAGTAGTTCTCCTTCTGATGCTAGTGACGGTGGCGAATCTAGTTTCAATGGCATCGTTTCCGCTGGTGGTGGTGGCGGTGCATCATGGGGTTCTGGAGAAGGTCGCTCTGGTGGATCTGGTGGTGGATCTGCTAGCACCCGTACTGGTGCAGCAGGAACAGCAAACCAAGGTTTCGCTGGTGCTAGTGGTCGTGGTGGTCCCCACTACCCTCAAGGCGGAGGCGGTGGCGCTGGTGGCGCTGGTGAACCCTCCAGAAATAATGATTTTGCTGGAAACGGTGGTTTTGGTCTTGTTAATCCCTTTGGCGCTGTTACTTCAATAGGAGAAAGAGTTAACAAAAGCTATTGGTTAGCAGGTGGCGGTGGTGGTGGAGTTGAATCCAACGCTGAGACTGGTCGCGGTGGTCTAGGTGGCGGCGGCATTGGTGGTCGTCAAAGTCCTAACACTGACCCGTCTCCAGGCAGTGCTAACACTGGTGGCGGTGGCGGTGGAGAGGATAGCGGCACGGGTGGTGCTGGTGGATCTGGTGTTGTGATGATCAGGTACGCATTCTAACCAACTCAACAACTGTCACACCCCCTTGCATAGGGGGTTTTTTTATGCTATGCTTACTAGGTAATCAAAGGTTAAACCGATGCCTCAATTCACTCTCATTTGTACTGATGAGGACCAGACTGTAACAACTAAAGAATTTGAAGCATCTATTTTGCAGGAAGTTGTTGAAAAAACTCAAGACTTTTTGAAGGGTGTTGGATACTGCTTTGAAGAATTGCACACTCAGATTTATCCTGTACCTGAAAGGGATGATACTGAGTACAGTTCTCTTTATCGTAATGTTGATTCCTGATACATATACCTGTAGTTTATCTTAACTTCAAATTCAAGACAATGGGCAAGACTTTTCGACGTGGTGGTGCCGAAAGAGGTTATTACTCTCCTGGAAAATCCATCCGTGATAAACGTCAACGAGGCGGAACTAATCGATCAAACTGGGGAGAAGATTCTAGTGACAATTACCAATCCAAAAACAACAAAAAAGGAAAACGTGGAGTTGAGTTTGAAGATGATGGATGGTAACGATCTCGATGAAATCGAAAACTTTTATGAAGACATAGAGTTTGACGATGGATCCGAGATAGAATACGATCTAGACTACACTACTCAAGCATAACTAACTAATCGAATGGACTTCGACTCTGAATCTCAAGACGTAAAGTTTAATCGGGGACTTGATCTCTTCATGGAGTCTGTTCTCAAACCTGACACTAAATTACGTCAATGTGCTCACAATCAACAATGCTATCACGAACTAATGTATATTCGTGAGTATGTAATGGGTTACCTTAAAACTTTAAGGAGGGCAGACTAGCATGCAATTTTTACACTCTGCAATCCTTGATCAGGAACAAAAAGTAGTTATAAAAGATGCGTTAGTCATGTATATTTCTAATTTGCAAAAGCGCTACTACCGTGATAAGATGATTGAAGAATCTCTATATCTTAAAAAGATGAGAGAGATTGAACAAATCGTTGAGGCACTACATCTATCTGACTTATATCGATGAAAAAAGACATTCAATTGCTAAAACATGCAATCAAAGCAGGCAATGCAGATCCCTTCCTCTATACTGAAGAAGAGATGCATCGCTTAAAGAAAAAACTTCGTCAATTGAAAGATTGGCATCGCTCTAGTAACATTGCTCAAAAAGGTGGATTTGGTTATGAATTTTGATGAGAACTTTGACATCTCTTGGGATGACACTGATATCTGTCAGGCACCCGAAGATGATTGGATTTCTGCTGTTCTTGGCAGCGAATGTGAAGTAATCGATGAACTTATCTATGAACAATGATCGCTGGCGTATTACTTGGCGTAAAGAAAAGAAAGTTGAAGGGTGCTTTTCAAATCAAGAGATCTTTGTATATGGTATTGACAATGTTGAGTATGTGATTAAAACAATGGTCCCCACTGATGAATGGAGTGTAACACCTGCATGAAATTGTCTGATCAACAACTTCAACCACATGAACCCCCTGAAGGATATCGATATGAGACAGTTTGCTTTAAGACTAATGTTTGTGCAGTGTGGATTATATCTGATCATAGGTTCCTTTATAATGATAACAATCCCTCTCGTTGTATCTGGGGTTTCTACAACACAAAGACCAAACATTACCACAGTCCAGTAACACATAAGAAGGTTGGAGATCGTGTTAACTTGAGTGATACTTCTCCTTATTCGGCAATGGTTAAACACCTAGTCGGGTTAGAAAAGTTCTTTGTATGACAGTCGCTGAACTGGTTCGGATCCCTTGACGGGGGTCCTTTTTTATGCCATACTATAAGAGTCAAGCAGGCACCCCATGACCCGCTCAACCAGACCATTGAAAATGTCTGAAGCATTCAAACTAGTGAAGCATGCTGGAGGCGTTGTAACCTCAGCAGGCAAGCATCTGAAGGTTTCACACCCTTCCATCCTTCAGACTTTTACGCTACCCTACGGGGGCAGCAGAGGACGCCCCACGCTCTCTCCAGGCATCTCATCTGAACTCCGTAAGTATCTCAAACTAACCCATGTATCCTAATAAACTTAAAGAAGTTCTTGCCTTTCTTAATTCAATTCAGATTGATATTGCTGAAGGACATGAAGACGGACGTGTTAACAGTATCACTGATGAGGACACACTAATTGATCTTCTGATCGAAGAGTTTGGTGCTGACAATATCATCAAACCACCCCCAAGATGCTGGTGGGATGTTAAGATCTTCGGTTACTTCTTTAACATCAAGTCCTCTGGATATGATGCTGCTGATAACTTTTCTTCCAAGTCTGCTATTCTGTGGGCACTCACCTCATTAAGTGAGGAAGATGTAGTTATCAAGGGCAGAGATCAGTGGAAGCAGTTTCAAGATAGACTGAAAGATGCTAAGGATACTGACAACAATAGAGACTATTATATCTTATCAATTAATAAGAATACCAATGAAGTTCATCTGTCCTCACTGAAGACACTGAACAGAATCACATCTAACGGTAACAATCTACCATTCCAAATCAATTGGAAGCATAACACTACTACGGTCAATCGTACTCATAGACAGGCATACGATTTTCTGGTACAATGTTACAAGGAATCTGTTCGCAAAAAACTATCACAGCATGACGACTATGAATCCCTTTGAGTTGTATCAAGGTGACTGTCTTTCACTGATGAATGACATTCAGGATAAATCCATCGATCTTATCTGCTGTGATCCCCCATACGGCACCACCAGCATCAAATGGGATGAAGTTTTAGATTTTGATACTATGTGGGCACAGTATGATCGCATATTGAAACCCAAGGGTGTAATCGTGCTGTTTGGATCACAACCATTCTCTGCACAATTGATCTGCTCTAAGTTAGATTGGTTTCGCTATGAGTTAGTATGGAACAAGAACAAATGTGGTAGTCCTGGACTAGCAAAGAAGCGACCAATGAAGACGCATGAGAATATATTAATCTTCTACAAAGAAGCAGGTGGAACATATAACCCACAGATGGAAGTTGGAGAACCTTATGCACGTAAAAGTAAGAGAGACGAGGGTTATGTAGGACGCAAGAATGATCATGGTTATGGTATGAAACCTCGCAAAGAGTTTGAGAACAAGGGAACACGCTATCCTAAGTCTATTCTCAACATCTCACGCGACTTTAGCGCACAGCAGCAAGTTCATCCAACACAAAAACCTGTTCCTATGTTAGAATGGTTGATCAAAACTTACTCTAATGAGGGTGATACTGTACTAGACAATTGTATGGGGTCAGGTTCTACTGGAGTAGCAGCAATTAACCTCAATCGTAAGTTTATCGGTATGGAAACTAACGAAGAATACTTTAACATCTCCGCAGAGAGAATTGGATCAGTAAGTATAGACATTACTAAACTGCTGTGACAGTCTGCAAACCGTACCCATTTTCCCCCAAAGCACCCCAGAAGGTGCAATACTATAAGAGTCAAAGGAACGCCATTCAATGCAACTCCGTCCCCACCAGCAACGCGCCTTCGATGCTATGCAGGCGAACGATTGTGGTCAGGTGATCATCCCTACTGGCGGTGGTAAAACATATATTATGATTGCAGATGCTCTGCATCGTGTTGCACAGGGTCAAACCATTGTTGTTGTTGCTCCACGTATCTTGCTCGCTAATCAACTCTGTGAGGAGTTTATGGAGCACATCAGTGGCACCTGGACGCATGTCTGTCATGCACACAGTGGAGAAACTCACTACTTCAGCAGCACAAAACCCGAGAAGATTGCACTCTTCAATGATACTGCGCGTGCTGCAAAAGAG
>Ga0181399_1000032_pt1 | contig 42155 bp, 75 predicted proteins | sample 22SPOviralmetaG_FD_130128 | JGI IMG/M metagenome (GOLD analysis project Ga0181399, IMG submission 130128) | Marine viral communities from the oligotrophic San Pedro Time Series (SPOT) site, San Pedro Channel, CA, USA - 22 SPOT_SRF_2011-05-21 | ecosystem: Environmental > Aquatic > Marine > Strait...
AGTCGATAACAACAAAACTAATGATAAAGTTATGAACATGGCATATAAAGATATACAAAAATTTAGTAAAAAACCAATTAAGAATTTCATTGCTAAGCAGTGGATCGAAAACATGAAAGCCTTAGCGCGGAGTAAAAAATGAAAAAGTTTAAAGAATTAAGAGAGAGACTTGACCCAGAAGAATATGTTGTAGGGTCAGAAAAGTCTAAATTCGGAGGCCATCGGGCTGAAATTAAAAACAAAAAAACTGGTAAAGTGATGTACCTTGGATCAGTTGGTTGGAAATCACCTAAAGACGCCGAAGCTCATGCTCAAGCATACCTAGATGGATATGCTAGAGGGGGTGACCGTGGTGCTCAAAATAAATCATTCGATTTCATTAATAAAAATGGTTCAAAGGTTGTTAAGGAAGATGTTACTGAAGCACTTGGTAACGATAACCCGAGCCATAGAGAAAAGCCTAGAATGGATAAAGATGGAACAGTCCATAATATTCCAGGTAAAAAAGGTGGACTATCTGCGTATAGCATTAAGCCAAGACTTGATGGAAAAACTCTAAAGTTTGGTACTGTCGATCAGGAAGGTAATATCAAAGTTATGACAGTTCAAGAATTAGCAAAGGTATTAAAGTAATGTCAGAATATAAAACAATGGGCCAGACGTATCGTGATGTTACTGAGGAGAGCGATGATATCAATGAAGCTCCAATCGTAATGGATATCTCTGGTGCAGCAAGACTAATACTGAAATACTTAGACACTGACATTAATTCTAACCGAAATAATGAGAAGGGTCAAGCCCTTCTTTCTAATCTGGCCAAACTAGCCGGACTGAATGCAACATTTAAAGGCCAAGGAAAAGGTCGCGTATTTGTTTGGGATCCTGCAAAGAGGAAAAAACTCTAATGAGACACGTAGTAGAATTTAAGGATTATATTGTTGAACATTTCGGAATCTACGAAGGTGTTACCGTACCTTTAGATTCTCCAATGATTCAAGAAGAGCGAGAGCCAGAGTTAAATTCTCCTAAGAGGTCTGATGGTAAAAAGAAATACGTAGTTTATGTTAAGAATCCGAAGACTGGAAATATTAAGAAGATAGAATTCGGTGATGAAAAAGGCGGACTATCTGCCAAGATTAATGATCGTGATGCGGCTAAGAATTTTGCATCAAGACATAATTGTGATACAAAGAATGATAAGATGAGTGCTGGATATTGGTCATGTAGGCTTCCACAGTACGCTAAAGAGTTGGGGTTACAAGGTGGCGGAGATTACTTCTGGTAGGAATGTCAAACCTTACGTCGACACTAAAAACGTAAGGACATTCGACCATACACAAGGCGGATATTTCTGGCACCGTGATCCAGAAGACCGTCAATTAAAAGTATTGAGCGGTGATGGATGGCAATTCCAATTCGACGGGTGCCTTCCATTATTGTTGCGTGAAGGAATGGAATTAGATGTACCGTACGGGGTATATCATAGACTAATAAAAGGTACAACGGACCTAAATGTGGAGATAACCAAAATGGCCCAACCGGACAATAACAATCGATTAGATCGAATCGAGGATAAGCTTGACCGCTTATCGGACGCGGTAGTTTCCCTAGCTAGGGCTGAGGAAAAAATTGCAGCGATCATGGTAAGTGTTCAAGCACAAAACGAAACGTTGATTGGTTTAGGCCGTAGGATTGACTCCGTTGAAGTGAATACCACTAAGAATACAACTAATATAAGTACAATTAGTAAAATGTTTTGGATATTAATAGCGGCAGCAGTCGGTACAATATCCACAATGCTATTAAATCTATAATCAAATAAGGAAAATTTTAAAATGAAAAAGATTACACAAGAATTGACTGCCGCTGCTACGCTTATCCTAGAGGGTAAAAAAGTAAAGGTAGACGAAGTAAAATATCCTCACGATATGTTTCATCCAGAAACTGGTGAGAAAAAAGTAGCCAAAGATGAAGCCGAGCACACCGCTCTGGCTGATAAGGGTTATACACACGATAAGCCTGAGGTTGATGAAGTTGCTGAGCCTGAAGCAAAGGGTGAAAAAGACTTTAAAGCCAAGCATGTCGTTAAGAAATCTGGTGCCGAATCTGACGGTACCATTGTAAAAGAAGAAACTCGTGAATCATATCACGACTATATGGCACGTAGAATCAAAGAAGATAACGTGGATGTATTAGGCGAAGCATATAATAAGGCGAAAGAGTTAAGAAGCATTAAAGCCATGAGGGATTTATATAATAAAGCCTCAAGAACAAAATTTGGTGTATCTGATAATGACTCGGAAGCACTGAATAATATCAATATGGCTTTAGACACTCTATCTGACGCGATTGCTGATTACGAAGATGAAATTGCAGACGGAGTACACGAAGCAAAAATGATTGAAGGTGTTATGTCGGAAATTGACCAAATGATACAAGATGGTCATACTGCAAAAGATATCGCTAAGAAGCTTAAAGTTGATGTTAAGTCCATTATGAAAATCACCGGCCTGAAAGAAGAGGCTGAGTTGTGTGAAGAATGCGGTAAAGTCCATGAAGGCAAATGTGATCCTGTTGGAGAAGAATCTGAAAAACAAAAGAAATATCAGGCATTCTTCAAGAAAGCACTTGCTAAGTTTGGCGTTAAGTCACCTTCTGAGCTTGAAAAAGATAAGCGTAGTGAGTTCTTTGATTACATCGATGCGAATTACGAGGCAGATAACGAAAGCGACTAGTCAAATCTAATATTTAATTAGTAATATATACTACATGATGAAAATATTTGACGCACTTACGAATAAAAACTTTGCGCTCTTCGCCGCTAACCACTATAATAATCCAGAGTGTGTTGACGTCGAAGAGTTCAAAGAAGACTTAAGCCGATTTAAATACTTAAAGAGGCTGTTAAGACGATACGAGGTTGATGGTGATCTACAAGAACGATTAATTATCAATCATCTTATTGTATTATATAATGTATTCGGGATTGAACCCACGAATAGAATGTTGATGTTTAAAATACCAGAGTCTCGACTCACATATATTAAACCATTCATGCTATTCTTGAACTATATCCGGGATACAGACCTTATTGACGTCCCTATGGATGATATAATAGTAGAGAGATTGAGGAATCTATAAATGCAAATAAAAGAAGGTATCATATCGCGCTCCGCAGATTTGTTCTATGCGTTTAGATTCCTTAAGCTTCTTACGACTCCATGGGAAAAAATGACGGCATATGAGCAAGGAGTCATTGACGCAAACGGAAAAGTTATTAAAAAGCCGTCTGAAAGATCTAATGAGGATAAGTCGTCATATACTGTATTTCATAAATTAGTATTCAACGTTAAGAGACTGTTAGGAAAGCTACCATTTGGTAAGACTAAACTTGCTAGTTATGCGGCTGCGTTATTTCTAATTAAAGAACATACCGGAATGTCCGAGGACCGGATTAGAAAAACCCTCGAAGATATTTTTGATGAACCACTCGATACAACGATTTCAGAAAATACTTGGTATGAGTCTGATATTGGTTTGTCTCAGGGTGTATACGTACTAAGAACTGACGTAGTATCGCCGATAACTGGTGATACTATTGCAAAAGAAAATAGTAAAGTCGTGGTGGAATCTACAACTCCTCCAGTAACACGTTTTCTAGGCCACAATATCTATGAAGTACTTCACGCCAAAACAAAACAAAAGATATATATTACTAATGGAGATATTTCAAGATGAAAAAAACATTTAAAGACGTGTGGGAAACCGCCGCAAATGCTGCAGGATCGGGTGAAGTTTCAATGCCGGCCGACGTGCAAATGGATAAAGAAAAAAAGAAAAAAGAAAAAAAGCAACGCTTGTACGACGGTAGAACACGCGAAGGCCGAGAAATGTTTAGAAGAATCTTAGCACGTAGGGAAGCAAGACTCAATGCTGAGTAAAGTATTAATTGGTATGATGCTGATGATGGGCATCGGTGGATATTTTTATTATACCACAACCAAGGCAGAACTAATAACATTGCGTGATTTGAATAAAGCATATGAATTAAAGATTGACACTCAAGAAGATACTATCAACAGAATTCAAAACTCATATGCAGTTCAGACAGAATCACTTAATGAAATAATCCAACAAAACCAAGATATCCAGGCTGAGATGACTAGATACTTGGATATATTTAAAAGACATGATCTAGCAAAAATCTCTGCGGCGAAACCAGGGCTAATTGAAACTAGAGTTAATGGAGCTACAAAAGATGTATTTGACTCACTTGAGAATGATAGCGACTTTAGTATTACTGACGTCAGTAACTAGTGGTTGCGCCTTACTAACTCCAAAACCGATTCCGGTTGAAATTAAAACAGTACCCGTTAGAGTTCCAATCACTCAGCCTACCTTACCACGTAAGATAGACATGAAAGAACCGTATTGGTTTGTTGTGTCTGAAAAGAACCTGGATGAATTCCTCGCAAAGAATAAGAAAGAATCAAATGGTGTATTCTTTGCCATGTCGGCAGGGGACTATGAATTAATGGCGTATAACTTACAGGAGATTAAGAGGTACGTAAAAGAACTAAAAGCAGTTGTAATATATTATAAGAAGGTGACAACATACGAAGATGAACCAGACAATGAAGAGAATAGCGGAGGCGATAATGCCACAACCACAAACAAAGGGAACTGAGTGTACACTTGGTGAAATAAGTCTTATCGCGGCTAAATTAGCCCAGTTGGCTTACAATAATCACGATGACTGTAAACCTATAGTAAAGCAATTAGGTTTTACATCATCAAAACTATTAGCAAAAGATGGAGCAGAGTGTCTAGTTGTTCGCAACAGGTACGATATGTGGATTGCTTTTAGGGGAACAGAACCTACAAAGTTTAATGACGTCATGGCAGACCTGAAGGTCTTTAAGAATAGCGCGATAGCCGGCGGTAGGGTACATGGGGGATTTCAAGATGAAGTCAATGATCTATGGCCATTCGTACTTGCTGAACTAGAACAGAACCAGCAACTTAAAAACCCAAAAAACGTTTATATGACTGGACATTCACTCGGCGCGGCTATGGCTACAATTAGTGCCAGTCGTTATACTCCTAAAGCATTATTTACATTTGGGTCACCTCGCGTTGGCGGTGGAAGATTCATCAAGAATATAGATTGTGAACATCACCGATTTGTTAACAATAATGATATTGTAACTAAAGTACCTCCCGCTGCACTTACATTTAAACACCATGGAACGCTTCAATATTTTAATGCCTATGGTAACCTAAGAAGACTTACAGGGTGGCAAGCGGTGAAAGATATGTTTCGTGGTATATGGGCTGGATGGAAACGTGGAAAATTCTTTGACATGCTAACAGACCATTCTATGATTAAGTACGTTGAATACATAGACAATAATAAGGAGGATATATCATAATGTATTGGTTTGTTTTAAAAGCTATGATGAGTAGCATTATCGGAAGTTCATTTTATCAATGGTGGCAAGGTACTCGTATGGGTATCTGGTTCCAAAAGCACGTAGACGCATTCATGCAACATATCGCAACTAAGTACGATATTGACGTTGCAAAGAAAGATGCAAAATTCCAAAAACAATTTCCACTCATAGCGGAAAGACTCAAACTATTAGAAAACGATAGTCATCCTCCTGTCGCACCTAAAGGGGCAACAGAATTAATCGACCGCATTAATGCAATTAGTGCTAGGCTCGACGAAGTTGAAAAATCCAAATGCGGTTGTACAAAAAAATCTTCAAAAAAGAAAAAATAGTTATGTACATTCACAGTTAACTGTGGTATAATACATACATAATAACACAACATTTTAAACAACGCAACCCGTTAGGATAATTCGTAATGATTTTAAACGTCACTAAAAGAGACGGAAGTCTCCAACCGTTCGACCTTGAAAAAGTGCATAAAGTATTAGAATGGGCTACTGACGGTATTGCCGCAGTGTCCATCTCACAGATTGAACTAAAAGCTAACATCCAGTTATATGATAAGATTCCTGCATATGATATTCATGAACTACTCATCAAGTCATCCGCAGAACTTATTTCTGAGTCAACCCCAAACTATCAATTTGTCTCTGCCCGGCTAGTCAACTATAAGCTTCGGAAAGAAGTATATGGTGACTATAAGCCATGGCCACTGAGAAAAATCATTATTGAAAACGTTTCAAAGAATATCTACGATGGTGGAATCATGGAGTCTTATACTTCTGAGGAAATCGATGAACTAGATGCTTATATCAAACATGAACGTGATGACACATTTACGTATGTTGGTATGGAACAGTTCCGTGGTAAATATTTGGTTCAGAATCGTAAGACCAAAGAAATCTATGAAACTCCACAGATTTTATATATGATGGTTGCGGCAACATTGTTTGCAAATTACCCCAAAGAAACCAGAGCACAATACGTTAAGGATTATTACGATGCAATCTCACTCTTTTATATCTCACTCCCAACACCAATCATGGCAGGTGTTAGAACATCGACTCGTCAGTTTTCTTCATGTGTTCTCATTGAATCAGGAGATTCTCTTGATTCCATTAATGCTACTGCTACGTCTATAGTAAAATATATTTCGAAGAAGGCTGGTATTGGTATTGGCGCTGGTTCTATTCGAGCCGCTGGTGCTCAAGTAGGTGACGGTTCTATTGTTCACACCGGTTTAATTCCATTCTTAAAATATTTTCAGTCCGCGGTAAAGTCTTGTTCACAAGGCGGAGTACGTGGTGGCGCCGCAACTGTTTATGTTCCTATGTGGCACTATGAATTTGAAGACCTTGTTGTATTGAAAAACAATAAAGGCACTGAAGAGAACAGGGTCCGTCATATGGATTATGCATTCCAAGTAAATAAACTGATGTATGAACGCTTATTGAGTAATGGTAATATCACATTCTTTGACCCGAACGATGTACCAGGTTTATACGATACATTCTTTTCGGACCAAGATAAGTTTAAAGAACTTTACGAAAAATACGAAAAGACTCGCTCTATTCGTAAGAAGACAATGACTGCGGTTGAAGCATTCTCTCAGTTATTGAAAGAACGTAAAGATACTGGACGTATCTATGTAATGAATGTTGACCATGCCAATGAGCACGGTGCATTTGACCCTGAGGTTGCACCAATTCGTATGAGTAATTTGTGTGTAGAGATTAATCTTCCAACTAAACCATTACAATCATACGACGATGAAGATGGTGAAATTAGTCTATGTACATTGTCGGCAATCAATTGGGGTCTCATTAATGAACCATCAGAGTTTGAGAAATACTGTACTCTTGCGGTTCGTGGTTTAGATGAACTTCTTGATTACCAGGAATATCCGGTTAAAGCCGCATACAAATCTACAATGGCACGTCGACCGTTAGGTGTTGGTATTATCAACCTTGCATACTTCCTTGCCAAACGTGGTATGAAGTATGATGAGTCTGCATATGAAACAGTAGATGAATACGCCGAAGCATGGTCATATTATCTCATTAAAGCATCGGCCGATCTTGCTAAAGAAAAAGGTAAAATAAGTGCAAATAATGATACAAAATATGCCCGTGGAGTGTTTCCAAATGATACATATAAACGTGCAGTAGATAGTATAACAGAGCACCGGGTACGTCTTCCGTGGACTGAGTTGGGTTGCCAACTAAGAGAAACAGGCATTCGTAATTCCACTCTCATGGCGTTGATGCCAGCAGAAACAAGTGCACAGATTAGTAATAGTACGAATGGCATTGAACCTCCAAGAGCCTTGGTATCATATAAACAAAGTAAAGATGGGGTCATGGCTCAGGTAGTCCCTGGGTACCACCACCTCAAAAATAAATATGACCTATTATGGGACCAAGACTCTCCGGATGGTTATCTGGCTATCTGCGCTATTTTGCAAAAATACGTTGACCAAGGAATCAGCGTTAATACTTCCTATAATCCTGCGAAGTTTGAAGATTCAAAGATTCCGATGTCAGTGCTTATCAAAGACCTAGTAACGGCTTACAAGTACGGTCTAAAACAACTATACTATTTTAACACCCACGACGGTGCGGGAGAGATGACTGATACGGAAACTCACCACACGTACGAGGGCACTTCTCCGACTGAGGTTGAAGAGGAAGACTGCGATTCATGTACAATATAAAGGTAACAAATTAATGGCAAGTAAGAAAAAGTCCCATCTTAGCAAAAACATGTTTCTTGATGAAGCGGTTGACATTGCAAGATACGATCAATTGAAGTATCCGGAGTTGGATAAAATTACAGAAAAACAATTAGGTTTCTTTTGGAGACCAGAAGAAGTAGACGTATCAAAAGATAAGAAAGACTTTAATGACCTTAATGAGTTTGAGAAGCATATCTTCACAAGCAACCTGAAGCGTCAAATCTTATTGGATAGTGTACAAGGCAGAGACCCGGCTATTTCGTTTCTACCAATCTGTTCTTTACCAGAAGTTGAGAACTGGATTTTAACATGGACTTTCTTTGAAACTATTCACTCACGTTCATATACTCACATCATTCGTAATGTGTATGCTAACCCGTCTTTAGTCTTTGATACCATTATGGATAGTCAAGAGATTTCAGATTGTGCGCAAAGCATTACAAAATACTATGATGATTTGGATAATCGTAATAAGGTATCACCTGGACATGGTTCATATGCTCACAAGAAAGCAGTTTATATGGCTATGATGGGTGCAAATGCATTAGAAGGTATTCGCTTTTACGTCTCATTCGCATGCTCTTGGGCTTTTGCAGAATTAAAGAAGATGGAAGGTAACGCAAAGATTATCAAACTGATTGCACGTGACGAGAACGTTCATCTTGCGGCATCAACTACTATGATTAAACGCATGGTAAAAGAAGATAAAGACATGGCGAAAATCGCTAAAGAATGTTCAGACGAAGTAGAAAAAATGTTTGTTGATGTTATTGAACAGGAAAAAACATGGGCAAAATACTTATTTAAAGATGGTTCAATGATTGGACTAAACGAAAAACTTCTATCAGATTATATTGAATTTATTGGATGCAAACGAATGCGTTCATTGGGTTTATATTGCCCATACTCTGTATCCAAGACAAACCCATTGCCTTGGACAGAAAAATGGATTGGTGGTAGCAACGTTCAAGTTGCACCACAAGAAACAGAAATCACCTCGTATATTTCAGGTGGTGTTAAACAAGACGTGTCGGCCGAAGGTTTGGCTGGCCTTAGCTTATAGGATTATATAATGTACAATATCGAAATTTATAGTAAAGACAATTGCCCATACTGCAACTACGCAATTCAAAAAGCAGAATATATGAGTGTGAGCAAAATAGCAACATATAAGAAATTTATGTTAGGCACAGATTTTAATCGTGAAGAATTACTAGAAAAGTTTCCTAATGCTAAAACGTTTCCTCAAATCATAGTCGATGGTGTATCCATTGGCGGTTGGACAGAATTTAATAGGGATTACTAATGGCAAAAACTCAAAGATTAGAAATAGATTGTGACGCATGCTTTTGTAGAACAACAATACTATACAGTGAAGCTCCTCCAGTTTATTGTCCGGTCTGCGGTGAAAAGCAAGAAGAACTTTATGATTTTTCAGATGAATTGGATTTTGAAGACTAATATATAAGGGTATGACAAATAAATGGTACTATCAAGGCACAGAATACGAACTCAACGAAGAATGCAGTCACAAAGACGTGTACGGTTTTGTATACATGATAACGAATCGAGCAACGGGTCGGAAATACATAGGCAAGAAATTCTTTTGGAGCCAAAAGACCTTACCGATAACCAAGACTCGAAAGCGTCGAAAGAAAACACTAGTTGAGTCAGATTGGAAAGATTATTATGGGTCTAATAAACATCTAAACGAAGATGTTGAAAAGATGGGCCCAGAAGTGTTTTACAGAGAAATATTGCACCTATGTAAAACAAAAGGCGAATGCTCATATATGGAAGCAAAAGAGCAATTCGACAGAGAAGTGTTGTTGACGGATGATTACTATAACGGTATTATTCAGATTCGACTTGGCGGTAATGCAGTTAAGAATATTATTAAATAGGATATATTATGTTAGAAACAATATGTGAAGTGATGAAGCATTCATACGATAAAGGTATGATTAGTACAAGAGATGGCAATGTGTCTATCCGACACGCTGATAGGGATCACTTCTATGTTACGCCTTCGGGCATCAGAAAACCTGTCATTCAATATGACATGTTTAAAAAATTAAAAGCCGATGATTGTGAAGAGATGTATTTCACTGATATCGCATCAGGCTTAAAACCTACCGGCGAATTGCCTCTACATTGGGGATTACAAAGAATCATTCCAACAGGATGTCGAGTAGTACTACATACTCATCCCACATATATCGTAGCAGCAATGCATGCTGGGATCCAGTTAAACGAATTGGTTGAGTTATTCCCAGAACTTGGTAGATATTCTAGAGTGGCAGAGAACGTACCTGATGTTCCACCTATCAGCCAGGAGTTAGCGGACGAAACATTCAAACGTCTGGAGCTTGACCCTGAAACCGGAAAATGCGGATTTGATATCATCGGAATTAAAGGACATGGAGTTGTGGCAATTGACGAGACCCCATGGAGAGCATTTGAACACGTTGAAAGACTAGACCATATCTGTCACATCGTATTAGCATCAGGCAATTTTTAATAAAATAACTGTGTACATTCACCTTTAACTGTGGTATAATACTATAATGAATGACAACAAAAGAGATAATGTTATACAATTTCCAATTAAGCCACGAGTTCAACATGTGTTGAATAGAGTGGAAGAATTGTACTTCGAGGAATTAACTGATCGAGACAACGCAGTCGATATGGCTCATTATATATTTGACATAATGGATGCGGGGTTTAAGCAACAAGATTGGGTACCGGGCTATGAAGGCCTAGACTTTAAAAATGTTGATACTTATGAATCTCAGGATATGCTTGTAGTACTTAATATTATCTCTGCAATGTTGTTACGATATAAAGGATATAAACATATGCTCCATGAGGATATGGATTATATTAGAAGTAAACTTGATACTGTATCCGCTGCACAAAAAGCGGAACGTGAATTTGACGAATTTGACGATGATTGGGATGAATAATGATATTAGTTGATTTTAACCAGATTGCATTAAGCAATATATTTGTACAGAAACTAAATGATGAGAATATGATTCGTCATATGATTTTAAATAGTCTTCGTATGTACAACTCAAAGTATAGAAAAGAATATGGCAACATGGTGATATGTTGTGACGCAGGTAATACTTGGCGCAAAGAATATTTTCCATTTTACAAAGCCAATCGTAAGAAAAGCCGTGATAAATCAGACCTTGATTTCAACGAGATTTTCCGTATCCTTAACTTAGTACGTGAAGAGATTAGTGCAAACCTTCCATACAAACTTATTCAAATTGATGGTTGTGAGGCTGATGATATTATTGCAACCCTCGCAATGGAGACTCAAGAGTTTGGTAAAGATGAAAAGGTTATGATTATCTCTTCTGATAAAGACTTTATTCAGTTACAAAAGTATGGTAATGTGTCACAGTTTTCTCCGATGCAGAAGAAATCTGTTACTGATAAAAACCCACGAATGTATCTGTTTGAGCATGTCATTAGAGGAGATAGTGGTGACGGTATCCCTAACATTCTATCATCAGATGACACGTTTGTTACAGATGGTAAGCGTCAGACACCAGTAAGTAAAAAGAAAATTGAACACTGGTTAGAGAATGCGGAGAACCTAAAGTCTGTAATGGATGAGGACACATATCGTAATTATCAAAGAAACAAATAGCTTATCGACCTTACTGAAGTACCTACCGGTGTAAAAGAAAATATTATAAATACTTTTGAAGATACCAAAGTACCGATGAGAATGAAAGTATTGAACTATCTAATTAAAAAACGATGTAACCTATTGATTGACAGTGTGGAGGAATTTTATACATATGGCTAAACGATTACTAATTCATGAAGTTTTAACAGAAGCTTCTAAACTAAAAACGAAGGCAGAAAGAATTAAATGGCTTAGGTCCAAATCTTCTTTACCCCTACGTGATATTATTAAAGGCGGGTTTGATGAGAACATCAAGTTCAATATCCCTGCCGGCGCACCCCCATACAAAAAAGATGATGCTCCTATTGGGCATCAGCCATCAACGCTTTACGCACAAACGCGTAAATTCAAATATTTCGTAAAGGGCGGAATCGGTGATAGAATCGAACCGGCCAGACGCGAATCCATGTTCATTAATATTCTAGAATCAGTACATGAAGATGATGCTGAACTGGTTATTGCAATGAAAGACAAAAAGCTTAAGGGAAAATATAAAGGTATTACAAAAGCATTAGTTGCCGAGGCATTCCCCACGCTATTTCCGGAGACAGACCAAACATAAAATAATCAATTGATACATTAGGAGGATAATCTTTACACTTTATATCATGTTCTAAATCTAACTTTTAACGGAGAAACCTATGAGGTTAACTGAGATCGAACGACTAAAGCGTGATAGGAATGAGACAATTCATTATCAACGCAGAATGGAGAAAAAAGGTAAAGACAGCCATGTCTATAGACTTCAGAAGAAGATTGACCACTTATCTGATTACATACAGGAAATAACATCGGGAACATATCACTAGAGGAATAAAAATGAAAGTACACCTAAAATAAAGGTGTACTTTCTCTCTTTACTGTGATATAATAGCTACATTATGAACATATTTATTTTATCAGAAGACCCCATCGAAGCAGCACAATTACAGTGCGACAAACATGTCGTGAAGATGATTGTAGAATCTGCGCAAATGCTATCAACAGTTCACAGAATGCTTGACGGCAAAATGGAACGTAGACCTTCAAAGAAAGGTTCTATGCTACAATATTTTAAACTAGATGACGAACGTGAAGACGTTCTTTATAAAGCGTGTCATTACAATCATCCATCAACAGTGTGGACTCGCGAAGCGTGTTGTAATTACACTTGGCACTATAATCATTTTATAGCGTTATGTGATGAATATACATATAGGTATGGTAAGATTCATTCGACAGATTCAAAACTGCGTAAGGTATTAAAAGCTTTACCCAACAATATTGCTCGTACAAGAGTTAGGACTCCATACAAACTTGCGATGAGTTCTAATCCAGAATGCATTGTAAATGATTTGGGTGGAACAAATGCAGTTGAGTCGTATAGAAACTTTTACCAAACAAAAAAAGAAAGGTTCAAAATGATATGGACTAAAAGAAACGTACCGGAGTGGTTTAATGCCAATATACAGTATTAGAAATAATGACACTGGAGAGATGGAAGAAGACGTAATGATGTCATGGAATTCTCTTCAAGATTATTTAAAAGAAAACCCACATCTCGAATCGGTGATTACAAAAGCTCCGGCTCTTGCTAGTCACGGTAATAGTGGAGTACTCACGAAGGCTGGTGACGGTTGGAAAGAAGTACAAGATAAAATTAAAAGTGGATTACCTCCAAGATTACGAGGAAACATAAAAACAAAATGAATAAATCTAGACCCGCACGCCTACGCTTAGAGCATCTATCTAAGTTAGAACCAATGACTTCTAACCAAGAAGTTGTATTTAAAAGCTGGGCTAAAAACAATATGGTACTATCAGGCTCTGCAGGAACAGGTAAAACTTTTATTAGTTTATACCTTGCTCTGAAAGACGTCATGGATAAAAACACTGAGTACGAAAAAGTACTTATCGTAAGGTCTGCCGTACCTACTCGTGATATGGGATTCCTTCCTGGAACTCAAGAAGAAAAAGAAGCAGCCTATACTGTACCGTATCAAATAATTGTAAATGATTTATTCCAAGACCGTGAGGCATGGGATAAACTCGTTCAGATGAAACAAATAGAATTCTGTACTACATCATATATACGTGGTTTGACGTTTAATGATGCTATCGTACTGGTAGATGAAGCACAGAATTGTAACTATCATGAGTTGTGTTCTATCATTACTCGTATTGGCAATAATTGTAAATTTGTTATGTGTGGTGATTATTATCAATCTGATTTTACTCGAAACAATGACAAAGATGGTATCAACGATTTCTTAGATATTCTAGATAACATGAATCACTTTGAAGTAGTTGAATTTATTTGGAAAGATATTGTCAGATCTGGTCTTGTGAGAGACTTCATTATGACAAAAGAATTACACGAGAGGAGATAGCATAATGGTTTATGAAGGAATGTATTACGGACTTACAAAGTTTAAAACATTTTTCTCTGATGACGGTACTCTTAAAGCCGAGGTTTGGCATTTTGATAGAGTAGGTTATGGTATCCGTGTGTATCGTAATCAAAGTTGGATTCTCGATGAGCACTATCAAGGTAAATCTCTACACTATGCAGAAGATGCGGCTGAAAATGTTGCAATCGGAATTAAACCAGTGAGTACAAAGAATGGATAAAGAACTGAAAACTTGGGAAAAAGTACTTGCCCGAGCTTTAGATTACCATATAGGTAGGAACGACGAAGACGAACCTAAGGTTCCGGTTCTTTCTATGAGACACTCACGTAAAGGTTTGTGGATGAGATTGGTACTACAACTCGTTAATTGGTTAACTTGTTTCGTTATTATAGCCGGAGTAATTCGCCACTGGTGAACAAAATATAATGCCTACGTATACGTACAAATGTAAAGAATGTAATCATCAGTTCGATACAGTACAAAGAATGTCCGATGATAGCCTTACCGAATGTCCAAAATGTAAGAAAGAAGAGCTTTCTAAAATCATTACTCCTGGACTGAGTGGAGGATTCCACCTGAAAGGTAAAGGCTGGTTCAAATCAGGTGGTTATTAAACCAATCTTCCTTATTCCAAAATAATCTAGGGTGTGACACAATAGCACAAAAAAATGTGCAAATAAGTGTGTACAATGGCCGAAAAGTGTGTTATAATGGCTACCATAAGATAATCAAAAGAGAGTAATTTATTATGTTAAAATTCGAAAATACAGCAAACGTCGGTGACACAATCAAAGCATACGATTTCCAACCAATGGATGACCGGCCTGACATGTACATTGAAGGTGTTGTCGTTAGCAAAGGCGATTGCCTTGTTGAGTATATGCCTGGTGTTAAGGTTTCACAATTCCAAGGTTACACAATTAATGTGACCAAATCGGTTTCTGGTATTAAAGAAAACACTGACTTTGACCAATCACGAGTTGGTAGCGAGATGTATGTTCCCTTTCAGATGTCTATGTTGGAATACGACAATCGTGTCGTAAAGGTAAGTGAATAAGGAAGTACCATGAACTATTATATTTTTAAAGCATTAATTTCAAAGCTCGAGGGCGAGATTGAAGTAGCCAAAGCAAACGCGTTGGTGTATCTAAACAATCCGGCAGGTATCGGAGAACATCCGGATGTTGTAGAAGCAGTAGAAACTCAAATCGAAAAGATTGCAGAAGCCGAAGATAAAATCGAAACTATCGAAAAGCATTTTGTTTTTAATCAGACGAGTAATTAAGATGACAGAGCAAAAAAAGCAATACGTTGAAATTGATGCATCTGCATGGTTAAATAAGGATGGCGTCGAAGTGAGTGTATTCATAGGCGACGATGCATCTGAGGCTTGTACTACTAATGTTCAATCTTATGAGATGCTCGTTGAGCAATCTATCGGTTGTCATTGTACTCATGGGCGATTAACTAATAAATTTGGTTATGACAATATAGGTGAGGCTGAGGACATTGTGATTGCACTTGAAGAAGCAGCAACACTCGCTCGTGAGCTTTTTGAAAGTTTAAAGGACGAATAATATGTTTAAGCATGAAGCAGTATCCTTAGGATATGATGACCTAGACACCGAAACAGGCAAGGGCGGAAGATTCTATCAAGCCCCGACAGGAAAGAAATATCCGTCGATTACTACAGTCCTGAGTATACTTTCGGAGGATCATATCCGTGCGTGGAGGGCTCGTGTGGGTGAAGAAGAAGCAAATAAAATATCCCACAGAGCCTCTACGCGGGGTACTGCCGTTCATGAGATTTTCGAGAAGTATGTGGATAACGATCCTGATTACAAGAAAGATGCAATGCCACACGTCTTGGAAACATTCAAACAAGCAAAACCAATGTTAGATGAGAGACTATCTTTAGTCTATTCCCAAGAAGCTCCTTTATATTCGGACCATCTTGGTGTAGCCGGTAGGGTTGACTTAGTTGGAGTATGGGATGGTAAAATCTCTATTGTTGACTATAAAACTTCTGCTAAGCATAAGCCGAAGGAGTGGTGTCATAATTACTTCATGCAAGAAGCGGCATATGCTATTATGTGGGAAGAACGAACTGGCATGCCTATTACTCAATTGGTAACAGTGATAGCGGGTGATGAAGGAAATCAGGTGTTTATTGAACATCGTGATAATTGGACAAAAAAGTTATTGGAGACTATTAATGAATATCGACGCAGAAAACTCTTTGGCCACTAGGGCTCATGAAGAATTAGAGGTATGTTGTCAAACTCTTTGTGAAAAAGATATTGTGTCTGAATACATTAAGCAGTTAGAAGATAAAGTTGAGAAATACGAAAGCTTACTAAAACAAAATGGTATCAATGATTACCTACAAGGATTAATTCTGTGAATATTATGAAAAAGGGTTACATCAAAATAATGTCATGTAACGATAGTGCTAAATGGTACAACGACTTAGTTGGTTCTGTTGTTCAATATGATGGCGTTGTCCCTGGGCTTCCAGGAACGATAGAGTATCGCTGTCGTCAAATAGATGGATATGTTAATTTTGTAGCTGGCGAAGATGCAATAGATGTTACTACATCGCAAAGTACTGAGGATGACAATGTACGCCATCTCAGCGTAGACCGATTTGACTTAGAAAAGCAAATCATGGCGTGTTGGAACGTAACTGATGATATTGAACTCATTACTAAACACTTTATTGATAGCCCACATTACGCAGACATGAGTGCCGAACTGTCAGATGCCATCATGAATAAATACTTCGCTATCCAGGAACTTTATGAAGTAAAGTTCGAAACATTATGGGATACTTTTGAGTCACTTATTGCGCAAAATAAATTGCATTAATTTGCATTTTTTAGTGTACAAACCTATTTAAACATGGTATAATACCCATATAAAGTCAATTAACAAAGGAAAAAATGATGAAAGAAAATATTATATTAGTCGATTGTGATGGTGTGTTGTGTGACTGGGAGTATTCATTTACTCAGTGGATGCATCACCAAGGTTATAAGACTTATGATTCTTTCATGTACGATGTGGCCAAAAGGTTCAATCTAGAAAAACCTGCAGCAACCAAGCTGGTTAGGCAGTTTAATGAATCGGCCGCCATCGCATTCCTACCCCCTCTCAGAGATGCAGTCTATTATATGAAGAGACTCAATATGCTTCATGGATACAGGTTCCACTGTATCACATCTCTGAGCGATGATAGGTATGCACAAAGGCTAAGGTATCAGAACCTAGACCTTCTTTTCGGTAGAGAGTTGTGGGATGAAGTTATCTGTTTACCTTGTGGTGCAGATAAAAACGAAGCGCTTGAACCATACAGAGACAGCGAATGTTTCTGGGTTGAAGATAAGCCTGAAAACGCTGAAGTTGGAAAGGCCATGGGATTAAACTCCATTCTTGTTGCTCATGACCACAACAACTACTATACTGGTACAGTTCCAAGATATTGGAAATGGAAAGAAATCTATAACCACATTGTAGGTTTGTAATGTCAACACAGTTGTTCTTCGGTACGCCGATTTACTATACAAAAACAGATATCATTGAAGACTTACTCGAGTTAGAGAGTCATGCAGTGTATAGTACTGAGTACCATAAAGACAACGATATTCAATCTAGCACATTCTTATCTGATACTAATATCGCTGAATACCACCAGGTTGAACCAAAGATTGTAAAGATTGCAAAGGATTATGTTGCTACATTGAATACTGATATGGATACTTCGCGGATGAGAATTATGAACTCATGGTTTAATAATTATCCGGATGGTGGATTTGTAGGTTGGCATAATCACGATTACGCTCATAATACAATATCTATGATATACTATATTGAGATAGAAGATGGACCGATTCATTTTAAATCGCCAAATCCATTTTCTTCTGGATTTCCGTGTCATAACACAAGTGAAGTTACTAACTCGGAAGTTATAGTTGAACCGAAGCCTATGGACCTACTCATGTTTCCATCATGGTTAACTCATAAAACTTCGGTAAAAAGCAAGGGTAAAAGAAAGATATTTTCTGCAAACTTGCAATTTTAAAAGCGCCCTTAGCTCAACTGGATAGAGCATCAGCCTTCTAAGCTGAGGGTTCCAGGTTCGAGTCCTGGAGGGCGCGCCAAAAATAGAAAAGAGGTAATACTATGAAAGATAAAATATTAAACATTTACGACGACTATATTAAGGAATTCCTATCAGCACCAGTCATGCCGGCAATCATCGGCGTATTGAACTTGGTATTTGCGGAATCACTTGCAGGAATTACTCTTGGTGTACTTTTAATATTAGTAGGCGTGAGTGAATATATTGAGCAAAAAGACAAGTAGTAATGTCAATACATGTAGGAATATTAACGTCTAGTAATATCGTAAGGCTAAAGAAATGCATACAATCGTGTGTTTCTGAGTTTGGTCCTGAAGCAGGAGTAAAGCTTACGGTTTTTATTAACACACTCAATAAACCGTTTCAAGAGAGTGCGGTATCGTTGTGTCAAGATGAACAACTAGATTATGTCATAACCGAAAGTAATGGTACTCCGGCTCGTGGCAAGAATACAATGGTAAAATGGTTCTCAGAAAATACTGATGATGACTATTATATCTTTGTTGATGGCGACGATATAATAGGAAAAGGATTTTATGAGAGAGTGTCTGTACATTTTTATGGCGGTGGATGTGATATCGTTACTACAGAAATACCTGAAATCATTTCTACTCATGCAATAGTGAGAGTGATTCCAATGGCTTCTAAAGTATATTGGCACTATCAAAACCTATTACGCAAACAGAAAGAATACGAAGTAGAAGCACTCACAAGAGTTATTGCAGTCAGAAGGTCTTCGCTTAATATTATAGATTACAATGAAGACCTTCACACATTAGAAGATGCACAATTTGCATTTGTACTTAAAAACAGCAACTGGGGCTTGAACATACGTTCAATTATTCAAGAGAATGAATTATATGTGTATACACCATCTGAGCATGGAAACTTTGTCAAGTCCGCAATGAACATGGAGGACCCAGATATGTTCTTTAAAAAGTTTTGGGAGGTACTACAATGAGGTGGAATTTCCCAATCATACGAAAGGCTATCAAGATGTATAAGGAGCTTGGCTTCTTTAAATTTCTTGCATGGTTTATCGTAATCTGGCTAGGGTTTAAACTCTTAGTCGTTAACCTAATCGCAGTGTTGTTCTTTGATGGAGCATCATTTCCGATTATTAATTATTTTATTGACCTATTAACAAACAAGTGAGAAACATTATGAGTACTATTATTATCCCAAGCAATCCTAACGACCGTCAAGCTATCAAAGCCGCAATGAAAGAACTTAGCGGTTCGTACGCACGATCCGAAGGCGAACGTGAATTCGTACGAGAAGCTTTAAAAGACCTCGAAGATAAGGTTGGCATTAAGGCGAAGTATCTTCGTAAGATGTCTAAAATCTATCACAAGCAAAACATTCTTGAATTAACTGCCGAGATGGAAGACCTCGAGGGGTTATATGAGGCAATTAAATAGTATAAATAAACCATAGAATAGAAAAAGAGGTAGTCATGACAATTAATATAGACAAGTTTGACTTCGGTTTTACCGCAGTTGACGAACACGAGTTAGAGGTTGTACAACAGGCAGATGCGAAAGCATCGGCAAGTACTGAAAGCGTGGAACAGTTAGAACAAAAACTGAATAATCTATATAATGCAATACTACCTCTTCTTACTAATCTTAAAAAGAATCCGGAAAAAGAATATATTCTTTGGCCAAACCGCACTGCAAAAATCGAGGAATTCGAGAATTACATCAGTGCGATTATTAAATAATTCACGAACAAGAAGGAGAAGAAATGTTTGGAAAGAAAAATAACGAGCAACTGAGTAAAAATTTTACTCTTAAAGAGTACACTGCATCTCAGACTGCAAGTCGTTTAGGTATAGATAACACTCCAAACGGCGATCATCTTGAATACGCAAGAGAACTGTTCAAGAACGTAATTCAACCTGTGCGTGAGCAATTTGGTATTACACGTATTACGTCTGGATATCGTTGTAAAGAGCTTAATGAAGCAATTGGTGGTTCACAAACGTCACAACATAGTAAAGGTCAAGCGGTTGATTTTGAATGTGACAAAGCAGACAACCTTGTAATTGCGCAATGGATTAGAGATAATCTAAAATTCGATCAGTTAATTTCAGAATTCTATGAGACTGGAGACCCATCATCCGGATGGATTCATGTTTCATGGGTTAATGAAAAAGCAAATCGAGGTCAATGTTTGACCGCGCAAAGAGTTAACGGGAAAGTAGCATATTCTGTCGGATTGCCTACTGAATAACCCGTTCAAAAAACGACGCAGGGTAGATAACTATAACAATTAAAGCGTGTTTTGGAGGAGTCTTGAGGGGCTCCTTTTTTTTGCTTAAAACCAGGGTTTTAAAACATATAAATAAAAGTGATATACTTTATAAGATGAATATAGGATTAAACGAAATGAAACGATTAACTACTCTGATTTTTGGAATGATACTGTGCCTGATGGTACCAGTTCCGGCAAGCGCACAAGACGATGGGTCTGACCCAAATGTTCCACCGCCGGTTGACCCGAATTTAATTACGACGGATTCTACGACGACTAGTACTATTACTACTACAGGAAAGACGACTACAACATTAAAGTCTCCTCCTGCATCTGCAATATCGCCAACGATTAATACATCAAATTCAGATTTATGTACATTCGGAGTGGCTGGCGCAGTACAAACTCAAATCTTGGGTGTATCAATGGGTACACAAATTACTGATTTTAACTGTGAAAAGTTAAAGAATGCAAAGACACTATATGATATGGGAATGAAAGTTGCGGCGGTATCGGTAATGTGTCAAGACGAAAGAATATTTGATGCGATGTGGAATGCGGGAACACCATGTCCATTTGAAGGATTAATTGGGGCGGAAGCAAAGGCTGCATGGGAAGTGCATTTTGCTTCAAACCCTGAAGACGAAAAAAAAACAGTAGAACAGGAAGATGAAGGCTATACTAAAAATGAACAAACGTTATTCGCTGGGGGTGCTATTGGCTCTCTCTTGCTCCTCTTACTCTTACTCTGATACCATATACGGTACGACCGGTAATGCCGCGACTACAGGTACCAGCGCAGGGTATAACTGGGTAATGCAAAATATACTGCCTCAACAGGCAGGGCTAGCGGTTACGAGTGTGACATATCGATATACTGCGGTCAAAGACCCTGAGTCTGATATGATAGTGTATGTGCAAAATGAAGATGCAATGAATCCGGGTGAATACATTTTTAGGGAAGTAGATGATTGGTCTGGATTAGAAGGTAAGTCTATCTTCAAAACCATACCACAGAATAATGTGTTAATCGGAAGATGGGGAAATGGTTCTATTGAGGTAGAAGGCGAGGGAAGCGTAGAGGATGCTAATGTGTTTTACAGTTACAAGTATGATCCTTGCTTTGACCCGCAATCAAGTCCAGAATGTCCTGGGTATGTGCCGGTTTTACCGGATATTCCACAGGTTGATTTAAGCGAATACTATGACCAAGAGCAACAATTCATAGATGAAGATATGAAGAGTAAAGAAGCGGAAATAGAAGAACAAGAACAGAAAGAGCTTGATCGGAAAAGAAGTATAAAAAAAGAACGGTTGAAAGAAAGACTGCAATTTGCAATGAGCGCTGGTGCTAATGCACTAGAAATAAGTGGTGACGCTCAATTAAAACATCAACAGTTAGTGGCTTATAGTACTAACATGATTAATAATTATGCAGCGGTGACTATACAAGGTGGACTTTACAAAGATACCGTTGTATTAAAAGACGGAAAAATACCCGTCAATATCAAGGCAAGACGAGTTTCGTTTGCCCAACAATTACTTCATGACGAAATGGTACAATCACAATATAAAGAAAAAGGAGAACGTTAATGTTCAAAAGATATATAGAAAACACAAGTCGCTCAACCTTAGCATTAACACTGCTTTTGGCGAGTGCAAGCGCTACGTCTCTGCAAGCGCAAAATTATGTAGGCGCACCTATTACAGGTAATGTAGAATCCAAGTGTGTAATCACTACTGATACTCCTGGAGTCTATGGTAACCCGTTATCGGATACGCTTAGCACACTTCCGGCTGATGGTGGAGTAAATCCTATTATCAGATACGATATTATTGAAGCCAGTGCATATAAGGCAAAAATTTCATACCCACTGGAATTTAGTACTTCGCCTTCGTTAAACGACATAGTTAACTGGGATGGTGATGTGGAAATTGAAGAAGTTTCTAATGCCGCCATGTCCGAGTGGGAATCTACTAAAGTTCAGTATGAAAACGTTACTGAGTTTGACCTAGAACTTGCAGGTAGTATTTGGTTTAAGACTGAATCACAGGCTGAATACGGATATGGTAAATCATTTCCTGGTGGTACATATAGAGCTGCGGTAACTGCAGAATGTATCGCGCAGTAATATTTTTTAGTATTATACTTTTGGGTACACTGGTGTGCGGTCGCGTACACGCGCACCAGTGGACTCCGACGTATCCGACTGTAGAACAGTCATACGTTCCTGGGGTATTAAGAATAAGAATGGAGATATTGAATACGAGACCGAATATTAAACATTATCAAATCTCGGTATTCGATGAGGAATGGAAGCCTATCAGTTTTGCGGTATCTGATAGGATTATGCGAGTGCAACACTTGCAAAGAAAAACCGTAGATATACACATTCGAGATGAAGATCGTGACGTAGTTAAGTATGTATGTAGTAAGTCTAAAATTATAACGAATGATGAAAGGGTTACATTTGTAACATCAAGGATTTGTTCAAAGGTGAAGTGATAAAAAATGAAAAGTCCCAACAGAGCTATATTAGTTAGTCTTTTAGTAGTGGGTTGTTCTCAGTTGGCACAGGCGGATAGCAGTTCTTTAAACATTGCTTTGCCGTCATCGCCCGGGAATTATGCCTCAGATCAGATTAGGGCAGGATCCCTAGACTGTCGTAATGCCATTGGTTCATCTACGAATGTAGAATTTGGAGTTATGGGAGTCATTGGACAGGATGACAGTTACGATGGAATGTTTGAGCCTACAAGAGTTCCTGTAGATAGTATGACGAAGGATATTGGCGTATATGCCAAGATAACGATTCCTATTGGTGGACCAAAAGAACGTATCAACTGTAACTCGTTGTTTAAGCTTGAGATGGAAGTTCGAAGGCTTGAGGTAATGAAGTTAAAACAAGAAATAGCAAATCTCAGAGCTTTAAAGTTCGAGACTGATAAACCTGAAGAAATTAAGGAGTAGAACAATGGCTGAGATTGAAGTCGGAGGAATGACATTTAAAGGTGGTAAGATGATGGTTATCTTAACCGCATTGTCGACACTTGGCGGGGCTGCCTGGGGCGGCTTTCAGTTTTACGCTGACTACATGAACATGAAAGAAATCATTGCCAATATTGATACTGGCGAGATTGAGAATAGAAATAAGCAAATCGAAATCAAGATGGAAGAGATGCTAGTTCAGGTAAATCAGGCTATTGATTATTCCCGTTCAATCAAGAATGATCTGAGAGATGACTTCAATCGTATGGAAGCGAATGTAGACCGAATCGAAGATAGTAACAGAGAAGTCCTAGACCGAGTTGACTCAACCAATAGAAAACTAGAAACCCGAGTACGAGTCATGATAGACCGTGCTGATTTACGATTCGATACTAAACGTGAATCACTCCAGACTGATACTAAGTTGTCTATTGAATCCCTTGAGGATCGTCTAAACACTAAAATTCAAACGGTATTAAATAACCCCCTATCAGATTAATGTGACATTTTTTTACGTTATGGTCACATTAACTGTGTACATAACCGAAAAACTGTGGTATAATAGCACAGTAAAGTAAATGAGAGATGGCCATGAAACGATCAAAGAAGACTCCACCTAAACCTCGCAACATGGTCGCGAAACATTCTGGCACATTCAATAAAGCCAAAGTTTTTATCGACCGTAAAAAAGAAGCCAAGAAAAAGGGCGAACTTTCTAGATAGAGGTATTATAGTATGTTATTTGAAATTGAAGGCAGAGCCAAGAACCGGCCTGTAGTTGAACAATATATCACAAACATGATGAAGCATTATAGAATGCACACACGCAAGAGGGGTAAGATTACAGTTAATTTTACAACTCAAATGGAAGGTGCTTTCTTAGGTTTGTGCACTGGCGACCGACGTGATGTTCATATTGATATTCAACGTAAAGGTCAATCATTCTTAAATCAAATGAGAACACTATCACATGAGTTCATTCATGCTAAACAGTTCCTACGAGGTGAACTAGACGAGACTGGTTTATTCTGGAAGGGTAAAAACTGTTCTACTATGAAGTATGGTACAGAACCATATGAAGTAGAAGCCTATGAGGGCGAAGACGCTTTATTCATGAAATGCTTTCCCTTTGAACTCATATGATTGATATCCACACTAATGTGGGAGACCACGTCGAGCTTCTTCGAGAGCACTTCGATAATATCGTTGAGTTCCTACAGTCTGATGAAGCCCTTGCTTTATTTCCCCCACCAAAAGTAGTTCGTAATTATGATTGGCGTGAAGTTGAAAGGAAGATGGTTGAGGAGTATGGTCCAACACATCCGATGTATGGTAAATGTTTCCAGAGTTCTAAGTTCATATATCATTTCGGTGGTGGTAAAAAATACTTTGACCTAAAGTTGATAAGACCCTTCGAGTTCTGTTCACTCGGCATGAAGACCTCTCATTGGTTTGTACAACATAAGACCACAAATGAAGTGTTTGATGCAACGTCAGACCAATTCAAATATCCTGGTTATGTGTATGGTAAGGACCAACATATAACTGACCTATGGGATACCGCCAAGAATGGTGAGTTTGGATATCCATACTTTAAAAAGGGAGGTACTCGGTTCGATGAGAATGTACCCATTAAAGTTGTTATGGCCCTAGGTAAACTGTACAAGTCTAAGTATGGGACCAATGGTGGCATCGATTGGTGGGTAAATGCCAGAGATATGGCCATATAACCCTCCTTATAACCAAAAAGTGTGATATTTATGTCACATATTCCAAAATAATCTAAAAAAATGCGGTTATTTGCAAAATAGTTGTGTACATACCTTTCTAACTGTCGTATAATGCTTATATAAATTGTTGAGAGGATATACATTATGGACCGAATCACTATGAAGAAGAAAGAATCCCTTGGTTTCTTTGATACTAAACCATCTTATCAAGATTGGACGCGTTTAGGTTCTTTTTCCAAGTTACAAGTCTGGATTGATGATTCCATGGATGAGAGTCTGTGGGTTGAAGTTGTTGATACTAGCGTGGTTCACGGTAGAAGCCCTCAGCGAGTTAAGCGAGTTCTTGAGATTCAATTGAGTATTACTGAGTTTAAAGCTTGGCATATTGATATCACTCGTTTAGACCACAAGTATGCTGGTCGTGGTATTGCCGCTAAAGCTTATCGTTACATTATCAAGAAGCTTGGTATTACTCTTCAAGCCGGTTCCGCCCAATCAAAAGGTGGTCGTAAGATTTGGTTTGATTTGGCTCAACGGCAAGATTTGAATGTATTCGCAAGAACCAAATATGGTCAGTCAAACATCGTTGGTATTGATTGTGAGGAGCGTGAAGTGTGGCTTCCAAAGAAAGAAATCTACGATGGAAACAAAGAAATGTACGTCTTTGCTTCAGGGGTGTGACAATTTAGCATGCAAAAAATGCAAAATAGTTGTGTACATTACAAAATTATCAGTGTATAATGCAAATATAAACAATTGAAAAGGTAACTATATTATGAAAAAATCAATCTTAAACGCAATCAACTCAATCAGTTCTAATGATGAAATGAATGAAGTAATCGAACTGATTAAAATTAAACAAAAGCAACTACGAGCAATCAAAGCTCATGGTGTTAAGGCTTCACTGTTTGTTGGTGCTCAAGTACGACTCAATAGCAGAAAAGGTGTTGAGTATGGTGAGGTTACTAAAATCAACAGAACAAAAGCTGTTGTGAAAATTGATGGTAAATTGTGGAATTGTCCACTTGGAATGTTAGAGGTAGCGTAATGATAGTAATTAGAGAAAGTTTGGTATCTGGTAAGGTTTCCAGCATGGACCTTCCAATCACGGATGAGCAGTTGAAGGCTTGGAACGAAGGAACTCTGGTTCATCGTGCGTTCCCAGACCTCAACGCGTGTGAGCGTGAGTTCATCATGACCGGTATCACTCCGCAAGAGTGGGATGATACCTTCGGAGGAGACGAAGCATGAGACTAGCATATTGTGACTATATCGCCCATACAATTATTAAACCTGCTCTTGATAAAGATGCAAAGAACGATGGTGGTATAGTTGCACATGCGGGTAGTGTGTTCATGGACCTTCACGAAGAAGGTTACATGGTATCAACTGCAAAGACTATCGAATGCCTAGATGTGAATGGCAAAAAATACAAAATTACAATTGAGGAAGTTTAGATATGAGTATGACTAAAAAACAAAAAGACGATCGTTTAGCACTAATCAATAAAGTTGCTAAAGAGTTCTATGCACGAAAGCTCAGAGAGCAAAAACGTGAAGATGCCTTCAATCAAAAGATGGAAGCGCAAATCCGAAAGGCCGAGCAAGATGATGAAGACGATCTAGGATTGCCATCTTCTCTTGATGCTTTTAGTGAGAAGAATATGTATTGGTCTGAAAGCCAAACTCGTGATTACCTTAGTGGTACTAGTTACGTAAGCAGTTATAACTCAATGAAGAAGTCAGACGAATGGAATTAAACCTAATGACTATGTCTCGTAGATACCGTGCTCTAATTAGGGCTGCGGCCGATGCAAAGAATCCTGAATTTAAGGACCTTTGGAAACGTAAATTAAATGAACTTGTCCAGAACAGTAAAGAAGAGCTTATAAGAAAGCAAAGACAAGATGAACTAGAGAATGGTTGTAAGTTTGAATAAAGGACCATTCTCATATAGTGGGAACAAATCTAGGATTTGGAAAATGTACTTACGCGAAGAGATGTGTAAATATGATAGAGTACATGAATTTTTCCTAGGTTCGGGCGTGTGTGTATACAACGCAAACAATGGAGGAGTCGCAACTGACAAAGACCCTCATGTAGTTGCTCTGCACCACGCCCTTCAAGATAAACAACTACACGTTAAAGTTGAGAACGTTTACCGTGATTACTTTCCAAATGGAAATGATAAATCATGCTATAATAAACTGCGTATTGACTTTAACAAAGAATATAATGACAACGGAATAACAGAACAAAACGTTCCGATGTTGTATACACTACTACAACTCTCTTTCAATTCGTTGCTTCGATTTGGACCAAATGGTTACAATGTTCCGTTCGGCAATAAGAATTTAGATGTAGAAAGAATACGAAACCACTCTGAGATTTTTAGAAACAAAAATATATCGGTGAAGCTTGGGTCTTATGATACTATAGAACTGGACAGTATATCAAAAGAGAATGATGTGATATACCTTGACCCTCCTTATGTTGCAAGTAAGTTTCAATACGGAGGCTGGAATGACTCTGATGAGGCTGGGTTACTAAAACACATAGATACTTTAAGCAATAATGGCTATTCATTCATACTTTCAAATACATTCTCGCATCGAGGCGCGAACAATGATAGACTTATCGAATGGTCACGAAAGTATAATACACGATTAATCAAGATGACATATAACGCATGGGCATCAAGAGTTTCTAGTGTATCCAATGAACGAAATACAGTAGAAGTTATTATAACCAATATACCATCTGCGTTTAATGATTTACCACAAGCCCATCAGAGAGGAAACCACAAATGAATGATTTTGAAAAACGGTGGCTGGAAGTACCAGCACAATACTGCCGAGACATGTATAACCGCAATGCTCGAGAACGAGAGACATGGAAAGAAGCGGCACTGACGTACGAAGAATACGTATCTCAAAATAAACAGTTTTTAATTGAATCTTTTCAAAAATAGTTGTGTACATTATATCTAAAGTGTGATATAATAGCTTTATTAAATGATGAGAACTGGAGTTAAAATGAACTATACAAATTCATTGCGATACGACATTCACGGTCGTAAACGTAAGACCAACGCATTAAGGAAAGCAAAACCATATCAGCCTAAGGCGAGTGTGGTTGAGTCACGTCAAGATGCGTATACCGTAGGACATGAACAGGATATGCAGCGTATGCAAGAGCATCGTGAGATGTATCCGTCCATGAGTGATATGGGCATTGCCTATGTTCCTGCAGAAGATACCTCATACAAAAAAGAGGAATCTAAAAACTACACTGTCGCAATTGGATACAACAAAGGCACTTATCAAGTAATACCTCGTGACGAAATCACGAGCATCGGTAAATAAAGGAAACCTAAACATAATGTTATCAAGTAAAAAGGAAAGCATGCAATGTCACAATCATATCGTACTGTGAGTCAAACACAATTCACTAAGGGTAAAGTAACCACTGAAGTCGTAGAGAACTTAGGCGATACACCACGTTTCGGTGTTCGCGCATGGTTCGGAGATTCGTACCTAGGGGTTGAGTGGTATATCACGGAAAGAGAAGCCCGTATGGAAGCAAGGCGTCTCATTAATATTAAGGGATAATCATGGCAACATTAGCAGCCAAAGCAAAAAATCAAGAAGCAAGACGTGCCAATAGGAAGACTATTGATACAGTCTATATGGGCAAAGAGCCTGTATTCTCACCGGGCGATACGCCTACTGACCCAGTGCTGGCAGATCGTCTTTGGTCTAAAGCCGCTAATTGGTACAACTATTACTATGACCCTAAAGACTACGTTCCTTATGTTCTTAAGTACGGAAGCGAAGTCTTGGGTTGGACACCAGAGCAATGTAAGAGAGTAAAAGCCCTAAAGGACTATGAAATCGCAATGACTATTGGTGCGGGTAAAGCTTGTGTTATTCATTTCCGTGGATTCGAATACCTACCTGAGTTTCGTGCTAAAGTAGATGCTAAGATGGCAAACCTACTGGAACATGCGGAAAGCAAAGAAGAAGAGCCTGAAGAAGATGATGATGATAAGCCTGTTAAAATCGTGATTAGCCCACAACAACGTATGCGTGCAAAGATGATGGATACGATCTATTCTGACTTTGACGAAATAGTTGTTGATGGATGGTTAGACAATAAGTTTAGTATCAAACTCGATGTGTATGGTCTATGTAAAAAGTACCAGATTAAGGGTAATGCAATTAATATGTTCAAAGAGAAGATTCAAGTACATCTCGAAGAGTATAATGATGCATACAATAAAACATGTGAGCAAGCCGTTGAAGGTTATGAACATGTGAGTAGGGCTAATCAAAAGAAAGCGATTAAACAACTTGAAGCGATCATTGCAGATTGCGAAGCACTCAAACAATCGGCTAAGGCAACTCGTATTCCACGAGCCAAGAAGCCGAGAGCTTCTGATAAGCAAGTTGAGAAGCTCAAGTATATGAAAGAATCAATTGACTTTAAACTTACTTCGGTGAATCCAATCATGATTCCGGCCGGATATAGACTATATGTGTTCAATACGAAATACAAGAAATTGTTTGAGTATGTAACCAATAGTACAAAGGGTTTTGAGGTCAAAGGAACAACGTTGAAAAACTTTGATTCTAAGTTGAGTCGATGTATCGGATTGCGTAAGCCTGAAGATGTGTTACCTGCGATTCTTAAGAAAACACCGAAGCAAATTAATAACATATGGGATTCACTCACCACTAAAACCGGTGAATGCAATGGAAGAATTAACCAGGACTGTATTCTGGTTAGAGTAATGGACAAATAACAACAAGGAAAAGGACATAGTATGGTAATAAAAGAACTAGAAACTAAAATCATGACAAAGAAACGGTTTAGTAAAGCCGTAGAAGAAATTGTGCTTAAACAGAGTACAACATACATTGATGCTATCACATACGTAGTGGAAGAGCGTGGAATGGACTATTCCAATATCAAGAAGCTATTGAGTGAGTCATTACTCGCAAAGTTAACCGCTGAAGCTTCGGCAAAAAGACTTATTGATGTTGATTCAGGAAACACATTACCACTATGATAAATACTATGTATGATTCTAAAGCGCCATTTGAGGCATATAAGATGTACAATGCACTGAAGTTGCATTTTGAAACTGATTATGATGCTGTTAAATATCACTTTAAAACAAGAGTCACACCACAATCATTTTTTAAACGTAAGGACAAATACTTCTTCGCGAAGCTAGCCAATAGGCATGGTGACGATCTGATGAAGTACTATGTTTCTAATTTCATTAACGATGTTCGTTATGTTGGTGACATGATGGATTCGGAAGGTGAAACTAACTATAAGGAGATGCTCAAAAAGCATGAGTCTCTTTCTTATGTGTTTAAAAGTGATATAAATAAACTATCTCAAGAGGTTGATACCTTTGATGAGCTATTTGTAAAGGGTAACAATACGCATCCGCGGATTATTACCAGTTACTTAGAGGGAGATGTCTGCTTAGAAACAGTGGTCATTCTAAATAAACTCGTTGGGTTTATGAGGAAGGCAGATGCTCAAATAACAGAAACCATTGTCTGGCCAGAGTTGAGTCGTAAGATACGTAAGTACGATCATTTTATTGTAATGAATTCAGAAAAAATGAAAGAAATTGCAATAAAAGTGTTTACAAAGTGACAAAACTGTGGTATAATACACCATCTACATTATGAATAGAGTGGATAATTCAGTAATATAACGCATATACAACGGAGAAAATAAAATATGTCTTTTGCAAATCTAAAAACCAATCGGGCTGCTTCAATTAGTAAACTAGTTCAAGCCGCTGAAGAAACTAATAGTTCTAAAGCCAAATCATATGGCGATGATCGATTCTGGAAACCATCTCGCGATAAAGCGGGTAATGGTTATGCAGTAATTCGATTCCTTCCAGCAATGGAAGGTGAAGACCTACCCTGGGTAAAATACTGGGACCACGGATTTAAAGGTCCAACTGGTCTATGGTATATTGAAAACTCTTTGACTACTATCGGTCAGCCTGACCCTGTGTCTGAAATGAATTCAGCACTGTGGAACAGTGGCCGTGATGAAGACAAAGCAACAGCACGTGATCGTAAGCGTAGACTTCATTACGCAAGTAATGTTCTTATCGTGAGCGACCCGGCTAATCCTGAAAATGAAGGTAAAGTATTCCTTTATAAGTTCGGTAAGAAAATCTTTGATAAAATCATGGATGTCATGCAACCACAGTTTGCAGATGAGGATCCTGTAAACCCATACGACTTCTGGGAGGGTGCTGATTTCAAAATCAAAATCCGTCAAGTAGAAGGTTGGGTTAACTATGACAAATCAGAGTTTGCTTCACCGAGTGCATTGTTTGATGCAGATGAAGAGCGACTTGAGAAAGTATATAACCAACTCTACTCTCTATCAGACTTTACAGATCCTAAGAACTATAAGACCTACGCTGAACTCAGCGCTAAGTTGAATAAAGTATTAGGTGTGAGTGCCGGTATTGAAGCCGCTGCTCCAGTCTATGAGGAAGTTGTTGCTCCTCAGCCGGCGCAAGTCGAGACAAATACTCCAGATATTGAAGCGGATGCTTCAGCATTTGTTGCTAGTGAAGATGATACTATGTCATATTTCGCTAAATTGGCAAAAGACGGTTAATTAACACTAACCAATAAGAACGAAAAAGGGGGCTTCGGTCCCCTTTTTTATTATGCCATAGATGCAGTATTGAGACCGTATCCTCTACGGTTACGTCGTGATGTGTGGTTAACTGTTGTATTGTTACTCGTATCACCACCTCTCACCGCACTCACATTATTGCTTGTTCCGCCCTGATGATGCATAGCCAGGTCTTCACGCATTGCTTGGTTCTCAGCGGATAATGATTCTACGTCATTTTCACCTTCTTTTGCTACCATCTCAGGAGATTTGGAACTTCCCTCTGTCCCAGATTCATCTAGTTGTTCGCTCTTACCACGATTGAACATACCACTAAACATACCGGCTTGTTTCTCGTCTCTGGCTTCGATACCAGCAACTAATCTATCCGCTGAATCCGCAGATGCTTTGGCCATTTTATCAGTAGACTCTTCTGTGGCAGCAATAAGAACATCACTCTTTTCTTGTGCAACTATTCCTTCTTCTTCCGCTATCTGTTCGTCTTTTGCTTTCTTTTTCGCTTGAGCTTCTTCTTTGAACTTGGCCGCATTATCGGTATCCATCAATTCCATATTAGCCATATTGTCTAAGAATTCTGGAGTCTCAATTCCCAAGAACTCGAATAGTTTACCAGCCATTTCACCAATCTTCTTGGCGATTTTAATGAATGCGTTACCAAAGTGTGCAATACCATCTTTAACAAATGCGAGTCCGTAGAATAGAACATCAAAGACCGATGAGAATCCTAATGCATCTCTTACTTTCATCATAGCAAAAGCGAATAAACCAATAGCGGCTGCGATTGCAAGACCGATAAGAATAACTGGAGCCATAGGTATTAATGCTGCAGTGATAGATGATATCATACCGGAGAAGAAAGCTCCGATTGCCGGCATGGCAGTTGTTACCATAAACAATCTAAAGGCTTTCATTGCAGTCATCATTGCTTTTACGTTTTTAAACAACTTAGCAAACTTCATGATAACCGCACCACCAAATTGCAATGCAATACCACCGATGATAACACCAACCATCAATGCGTTATCTCCAAGCAATGATAATCCGCCTTTCACATCTCCTTCAAAAATCATTACAATGCCGTTAATAATATCAGTAATACTTTTAATTGCAGCGTTTAAGAAGTTTGCCAGTGTTTCGGGCGAGAATATCATCATTGCGATAGCGCCTAGGCTTGCTAAGAATCCACCGCCGCTTTTGATTCCGTCCGCAAACCCATCAAACTTACCACTAAGACCTTCAAGTCCCGATGCCATTTTCCCTAGCTTTGAGCTTTGATCTGCCGCAGCTTTTGCTGATTCACGTCGAGCTTCTTCGCTGCCAGCCGCATCTTGTACGAGTTTTAAATGTTCCATTGCAATCTCAGCGGCTTGATTGTCACCGTTTTGAATCGCTTCTGTTAACATTTGTTGGCCTTCGGTGAAGCTTTCTTGGATTCTCGTTTGGTTTTCTGAGTTAACGAATAACCTATTATTACCTTTGCTCAATTCTTTTATTTGAATCTCTAAAGCCGACATATCAAGTTGATCAGACAGGATAGCGTTTTGGCTTTTTATTCTGTCAGTCAATTGTACAATGCTTTGTGCCGTACCAAGCGCAGTAACTTCGGCCTGAGTTGCCCTAGTCATTTCTAATTCATTCGCTTGAGTAACCAAGTTATCAAGGTTGTCTAATGCAGTTTCCATCTGTTTATCAGTGGTGTTTGGATTAGCAAGACGATTGCCTAGTTGTATTAGGGTATTTTCTAGTTGTTGTGTACTACTATCTTCTGATTTAAGTTTAAGTTCGTTAATCTTATTTCCGGCAATAAGAAGCTGCTGCTGCGTTTTAGCAGCATCATTATCGTTTTTAATATTCGAAGCAATATCTTGTAAGCTTTTAGTCTGCTCATTCATAAACTTGCCGCTTTCATCTCTTGCCATGACTTAATTCCTTACTTTTTATTGGTGAATGCTTGAGTGCCAAAGAACGCTGCTACAATACCAGCAACAGCAACAAAATATGTTGGTGCCATACTACCTAATGTACTTTGTGCTTGGTCTAATCCAGCAAGAGATGCAGCAACTACGGCAAATGGATATAACAGTAAGCCAAACAGAGCAAACCATGTCATCTTCCGTTGGGCATCACGCATTGCATCTGCGTCTTCGAGTTCTTTACGTTTGAACTCGAGGAACATTTTCTCTTCCTCTGCCGTTACATGTCCATCGCCATTAGTATCTGCCGGATGAAATGCATCAGGTTTTTTAATTTCTTCGTCGCTCATTGCTTACCTCTTTCGGTTTCGTTTAGCTTCTTCTTGTTTAAGTCTATCATTTTCTTCTTGTATGTGTTTCTGAAGTAGAGAAACATAAATCTCCCTCTCCCACGGCACCATATTATCGAGCTCGCTCAAGTTATAATTATGATGCTGCATCATCGCGAAGTTAGTCTTAAAGTGATTGACTAAACTATCGTGAGAGAGGCCTACGAAAAAAAACTTTCAAGTCCCTTGAGCTCAAGCTCATTCTCGTGATTACATGACTTACATTTAAAGTTCAATGTTTTACTAATCGCCGGAATCTTTTGTAAAAATTCTGCAATCTTTCTAAACTGTGAACTATTCAAACTATCTAAGAAATCTTGTACATTCTTAGTAGATTCATCTTTACATGCGTAGACAGCATCTGCATCAAAGATACTTTCCATACATGATACAATCAATTTCATTACAACGTTAACTTTACCTAGGTCTTCTGGATTGATTCCGGCTACATCTGCAACAGATGGATAGCGCATAGTAATCCCTACAGTATCTGTAATCTGAATAACATTGTCGTGGTCTTCTAATCCTTGCACTTCAAGTTCGTCAAGATTAATAGTCATCTCATTTGGTGTTTCACATTCGGAACACTTCAAAGAAATCTCCGCAACCTCACCTACTGACTTAGCACGTAGTTTGAGGAATAAGAATTCCAGGTCAAACGTTGCGAGTCGATTCACATCGATATCACCTATAACGCAAGCCTTAATAACATCTTTAACTGCCTTTGTGATTGCGACATTGTCTTTAGATTCCATCGCAATCATCAGAATCTTTTCTTCTTTAACCAAATAAGGTCTGTATTCTACTTCAACACCTGTTGAAGGGATAGTTGTTGTATAACGCGAACTATTTACAATTGGTAACGCCATAATATTCTCCTATAATAATATTATCAAATCAAAAATTTATAATAAATCAACCACCGGAAGCAGCACTAATCGCTGAGCCGGTAGATGATAACGCTCCTTCCGGAACATATCTGTCATAAGCAAAAGTCACTGTGATTTTCTGTACACCACTTTCTTCTGAGTTGCTTAAATTAATTGCAGCCATATCAATCGGGTATGCGTTTTCCAATTTAACTCCATACACTGGAACATTCTTCTGGTTAAGTTGTTGTATTACTACATCAACCGCATAGTCAGATTTATAACCTGAACGATATAAGTCTGTATCAAAAATGCTTGAAATCCAATTATCAAACATTACTCTCATATAATAATCATTCGTCAATATAAATGTCATTTCAACATCTGCATCAATATATGTATATGGAACTTTAACACTCTGTGCCGCGCCTTGGTAATCCATCGTACTTAAAGACCTACCTGGCATGCTAACCGTTTCACATAGAATCGAAATATCTCTTGGGTCTGGTACAAGATTACGCTTATCAAAGTTTCCTGAAACAGCGTTGCCTACTTGAGCCAACAGTCCACCAACTACGTTTTCTTTGTTAGGGCTACGCAATAGTGTTATCGCACCTGGCGGTGTAAAGAACACATTGAATCTGTTAGTTGGTGCTACTCCGCCCTTTTTAGAAAGTACGGATTTCATTTTATCGATGGATGACATTACGGTCTTTGCCTCGCAATTTTAATAGAGTCTTTCCAGACAGTGTTTTTCGGAGCTTTCTTAAATTGTTCTGTTGGTAAGAATACTGCAATTTCCCATTCACTCATGGGAACTCTTACCATCTTAGATCTAATATTGCTAGTTAAATACATTTTTAAACACGGCCTAAACTCTTTATATTTTCTTGTTCCGGAGATTAAGTCGTAACGTAATCTTCTAAGCCTTGATGTATCAGTTACTTTCCCCGGTGCTAATTTCATTAATTCGTCTAAAAATTTAGCACGAATATCTGGTCTTAGGTAATGTAAGTTCAATCCCAAGAATCCGCCTTTTCTAGGTTCAATCATAAGTATTAGAGGGAATCTATCATAGTACGGTAAAGTCTTTTTGTGCTTAGGGTCATAGAAGTACATGTACATTGCACCCATCAATTCTTTTGAGGTGGGATTCAATGCATCATCCTTCAATAAAGCCTGCCTACTGGGAGTCTTCATATCTTCGATTTTATTGCGGAACCACTTCTGGGACTCTTTAGTCCTTGCGGTTATGCCAGCCCTAAATGCCTGGACTTGCAATGTGTCAAATAACGATGCCATTAAGCTTTTCTCCTATACTGTTATTTATACTATCCTTTCAACAGTTTTATGCCTTTGTTCTTTAAAATATCTTCGTGCCATATTTCAAATCTCCAGCCTCGAGCATCAGCGTAACGCATTGCCGCATTCCACTTATCTGTGTTTTTAATGTACGTAGTTACCTCATTAATATACTTTTTGGTTTTACGTTTAGGCATCTTTGGTTTCATAGTTTCTTTTTTAGGTTTAATTTCAACTATAACCTCATCACCATTGTTCCATTCGATATATAAATCAATATAGTATCGGTGAATTTTTTTATCTACTTGCCACCGGTAATTAATGATTACCTCTTCTGAGGACCAACGTTTTACATTTGGATGAGCATCTAGCCATCGAAACGTGTTTCTTTCCCATAATGACCTATATTTTATCTTAGTATAGTCACCACAGTACTTTTCTTTTCGTTTTGGGGTCCATTTCCCGGAATAAGCCATATAAATACTTCTATAGAAATGTTTAATTTAATACTATTTATAGGCACATTACAATGGCAATTATCACATATCCTCTTGGGCTACGAGAAAAGGCTAACGAATCATATCCTCACGTAGGATTTACGTTATCAGACCAGAAGAATAACAGACAGTTTGATCGCATTCACCTATACGTTCCCAACGGATTTGCTATTCCAGGTTCTGCATCATTTGATAATTTAGACCTTGGTATTCTTGGTGGCCAAGGCGGAGGCGGTGCAGTCGGCGAGGCAGATACTCTTGCGATGTCAGCGTTTTTGGCCGACTCTGCGATTGGCGGACCGGCAGGTGATATCCTAAAGGGGAATGCTTTGAGAAGGGGTGTTGCTCTTAATCCACAGACCAACCTAGCATTTAGTGGTATGGGTATTCGTCAGTTTAGCTTTTCATTTAAAATGGTATCTGAATCTCCTGAAGAAGCAAACGTTGTAAGAAAAATTGAAATGCTATTTAGGAAGTATATGATGCCTTTGACGTCCGGCTCAATTTCTCTTCAATATCCTCCAACATTTCAGATTACATTTTATAATGGTACTGAAGTAAATAAATTCATGCCTAAAATCATGCCGTGTTATTTAACTACGGTAGACGCAACATACAATTCAAGCGGTAACTCTTTTCATAAAGATGGCTCTCCGGTTGAAGTTGATATGAATCTGGCATTTCAAGAAACAAAAACAATTACTCGTGGAGATTTATTCGACCTGGGTGATAATGGCCAAGATTCTGAAGTGTTCTATAAGCAAGATAAAACTAAAACAAATGCTAAGGTGAGCTAATATGGCATTCTTTTCACAATTTCCTAAAGTAAATTACGACTTCGAGGGCAACGGTAGTTTCCAACGTATATCTGATATATTCAGAAGTGTACGACCACAAGGTAATTTTATTGATAACCCATCAATGTACAAGAAGCATCAAATCACTAATGGTGACCGTCCGGACGTATTATCATATAAGTTGTATGGTACATCCATTTATTATTGGACGTTCTTTATTGTTAATGATTTCTTGCATGATGGTATTGCCTCATGGCCAATGTCACAAGAAGACCTTCAAGAATATCTCGTACAAAATTATACTGGAACAGTGATAGAAACTCGTCCAACAATTGAAGAAACAGGCGATGGTTTAATCACAAACTTTCGTGATTCACTCTCAGGCCGTTTTAATATTGGTGAAACAGTTAATGCATCTACATCTTCGGCGAATGGAATATTAGTACGTAAAGATTCTGACTTAAGTCAATTAGTATTAAAAGATGTAAATGGCGGTTCCTTTAAAGGAAACCCTGAGACTCAACTTACAGAATTCGTGCAAGGTGCAAGTTCGGGCGATAGTGTGGCTACATATAAAGTGTGGGACTACGCTGAAGCTCCTGCTTATTGGTATCTATTAAGTGACCCAGATAAAAATCCGGTGACAGTTGATACTGTTATTCCTAGCGGAGAGCCACGTAATACTTGTGGTTATGTATCGAATCGAGAGCGCGTAATTGCTCGCAATGATGCTAGGTCTCAAATCAGAGTAATAGATCCACCTTATATCGAACAGTTTGCAGAAGAATTTGAGGAAATTATAAATGCCTAAAACAGCCGGCAAAGTGAACGCGGCTGGCGAAGCAATGACGCCAGATACGTATGAATTGACGTACGTTAAACTTCGTTCTAATAGTGGACAGTCTTTTAATATTACGAATATCGTGACAGAGGTCGTAGTAAATGAAAGTTTATTTAATGCATCGTTGGAAACCGAACTTGTTCTTTCTGATGCAATTAACTTTTTTGAAACCGCTAAGTTATCTGGTAACGAAAGAATCGATATCCGCATTCAACGTCGCGAAACAAGCGGACGTAAGCAACATAGCGTAGAGTGTTATATTGCTAATATCCAAGACCTTTCTAAACCAAAGCCTGGTGTTCAAGTATATAAATTATCGTGTGTGAGTAAACATGCATATTTTAATACATTTAAGAGGTTGCATAGATCATTTAAAGGTGGCATGGGCGAACTAGTTCAGAATATATGTGAAAAAGATTTAGACGTTAAACCACATAAAGTTAATACAGACACAAAGGGTATTCTAAAAGGAATCTTTCCTAATATGAAGCCTATTGATGCAATTGTTTGGTTATCTCGAAACAGTACTCACAATTCTACTCCATTTTATTTCTATGAGACACTAAAGGATGGGGTGATATTCGAATCTCAAGAAGGTCTTTATTCCAAGGGTGTATATCGCAGACTTGTACATAAGCCTTTCTATAAAGAAGTTCCAGGTACCGAAGAGAACTTCGCAGATGCATTTTCGAGAATCATAAAATTATCTTCAGAGCTTGACACAGGTAAATTTATTGGTATTACGGATGGCGGTTATGCGTCGACTGTAAAAGCCTTAGATATATCTACAAAAGAATATACCAATATTGAGTTCGAATATAAATCAGGCAAAATGAACAAGATGAATTCAAGTAAACCTTTCGCTGATAGTGTAAGGTTCAACGACCAGTCATTGACTGAACTTAAGAATAGTAAGGTACATCATATATCATTAAATTCGAATGCGTTTTCTGACTCAGGAGATGCAACTAATTATCATGAACCTATCGCTGAATCGCTATCACAAAAACAAGCGTACCACGTTAACTTAGGTTACATGGGACAGGATCTTATTATTGCGGGAGACTTTAATATTGCGGTAGGTAAGATACTTCATCTTGACCTAGGAAAATCATCTGATGCTAAAGTATTAGAAGATGCGGGTAACCGTAAGAATATGATTGATAGATTGCAATCTGGAAGATACTTGATTACTGATATTGCACACGTGTTTGCGGAAGATAAGTATACTTTAGATATTGGAGTTCAAAAAGACTCTAGTTCGGTTAACTTGGGATAAGAGAATATTATGAATAGATTAGATGACCAGTTTGTTGGAGGCCAGTTTACTTGGTTTACCGGCGTTGTAGAAGATAGGCTAGACCCTAATGAAACCAACAGAGTAAAAGTAAGATGCTTCGGGTTTCATCCTGAGAATCGAGCGGATGTAGAAACTGAGGATTTGCCATGGGCAACAGTCATGATGCCCACAACTTCTTCAGGCACATCTGGTATTGGTGATACCCCTCACGGATTAATGGAAGGTTCATGGGTAATAGGATTTTTTAGAGACGGACCTTCTGCGCAAGACCCTATCATATTAGGTTCTATTGCTTCGGTAAATAGTCCTCGTCCTAAAACTTTAGGATTTACTTCTGATGAATTTCCAAGAGGAGAATACCAGAAAAAATCTGATGTAAACTTTGCTGCAAGAGAAGAGTTACATACAACTTCAAATCCGTATCAGGCAAGAAAATCAAAAGACAGACCTTCGGTACAAACCGCTGTTCCTGCTAAGGTAACTTCTGTATCTGAAGATAAAGCCGATTCGTACTATGCAGAAAAGCCATGGACTGAACTGGACATTTATAATGACCATGTGCCTGAATATCCATACAATAAAGTGTATGAATCTGAGGGTGGCCACGTAAATGAAATAGATGACACCCCAGGCTTTGAACGCACAATGAGAATGCATTCTAGTGGTACATACGAAGAGATATACAATCGTGGTTCGAGACAAACTAAAATTGTAGGTGATGATTACGAAATTATTATTCAAGATAAAAATATTCACATCAAAGGTAATATGAATATGACTGTTGATGGTGATCTTCGTCAAATGGTATATGGTAATTATCATTTGCAAGTAGAGAAAGATATGACAATGAATGTCAAAGGTTCTCTACAACAGATGATTGGTGGTAACCACGAAACCGAGATTGTACGTAGTAGGTCAACTAATGTAGGTGTTGATGATAATTTAAGTGTTATGAATAACTCTACAACAAATATTATTAATGATAAACTATTAACTGTATCTAATGATTCTACAATTAACGTTACAAATAATATGGCAACAACCGTTTTAAATGATGCATCGTTTACCAACGCAGGTACATTTAGTCATACATCCTTAGATGACTATGCACTGAGTGTTAACACTAATAAAATAATCGGTGTTGTTGGTACTCTCGATGAAACAGTTGACGGTAAAGTTACTGAAACATATGGCGATGGACAAAAGACAGATATTACTGGTGACTTAGATCTTGATGCATCTGTATCTATGGCCGTAGATTCTCCTACCGGAAGTATTGACTTACCTGCAGGTAATATTACGTCAAACGGTATTACGTTACATACTCACACGCATGAAACCACATCAATGGATACTGGTGACGGCGCTAACAGCGGTGAGACAAATGAATCTGCTTCTCCAACGGCCGACACATAGGAAAAAATAAATGAGTACATGCGGAAAGAATGAAGCACTCGAAGGCCTAAAGTCCAAACAGGGTGAACTAGATGGTTTATTAAAAGGCGGTAAGGATAATCTTGCCAGCGTAAAATCTAAGCTTACCGATATGAAAGCGGATCTAGCGTCATTTAAACCTGAAATACCAAAGGTTGAGAGTCTACAGGATAAAGTAAGCGAACTGACTGGTCTCACAAATCCGTTAGAGAAGGTTGCTGCAATCCAGGCCATGAAAGATAAATTTGGTTCTGGGTTTAATGTGGATGGGTTACTTACAAATCTTGGACTGAATAATCCACTTGGTGCATTAAGCAATCCACTAGATGCCGCACAAAATGCATTAGGCAATCCACTCGATGCCGCGAACAATGCATTAGGTAATCCACTTGGAGCAGCGCAAAATGCTTTAGGCGGAGCACAAAACGCATTGAATGACCCACTCGGTGCAGCACAAAATGCATTAGGTGGTCAAGTAGGTGGAGCAATTGGTGGAGCACAAAACGCATTGAACAATCCACTTGGTGCAGCACAAAATGCCCTCGGGGGTGCAGGCGGAGCAATTGATGTATGTGGTGTAGTACCTAATGTTGAAGCAACAGAGGATGGTGAGGTAAAAGAACAACCGGCTGAACCTAAGATTCCAAAGGAACCACCTAAGCCTGAGCCTCCTACCGAACCTACTTCAGTTGACTCAGAAGAGGCAAATAAGAGCCAT
>Ga0181399_1000034_pt1 | contig 41703 bp, 39 predicted proteins | sample 22SPOviralmetaG_FD_130128 | JGI IMG/M metagenome (GOLD analysis project Ga0181399, IMG submission 130128) | Marine viral communities from the oligotrophic San Pedro Time Series (SPOT) site, San Pedro Channel, CA, USA - 22 SPOT_SRF_2011-05-21 | ecosystem: Environmental > Aquatic > Marine > Strait...
AAAAAAGACAAGACTATTTAAATAAAAAATTTCCTTATAAACAATGAAGATAAGATTAAGTAGTGGTTTTAAAATAAACCCTCCGTTTAAACAAGACTCTACACCTATCTATGCAACTGATCTTGAAGAAGGAGTTTTAGGTAAGGCAAATAATAATGGTACTATATTAGTATCAGATAAAATAACCGATCCGCAAGAAAGACAGAGTGTTGTAGATCATGAAAAGGTTCATATAGATCAAATGAAGCGAGGCGATCTTGATTATGATGATGACTTTGTTTATTGGAAAGGTAAAAAATATTCACGAGACGATATGAAAGAAGGTGCTCAAAATCTACCTTGGGAAGCTGAAGCGTACTCAAAAACCGATTCATTTGAAAAATATTAATTATGGCATATAGACAAAAAAATCCTTTGAACAAAAACTACAGTCCTTTAAATAATGTTATGGCATTAGCAAGAGGTGTTAAAAAAGCTGTTCAAGATATAAATGATAATACTCAAATAGATCCTGGTTTTAATCCAGAATATAGAAATAAATATAAAGTAGTAGACGAACAAGGAAGATCAGGAGACGATATAAGTGGTGGATATTCTGGTTATACAGAATCCGGAAGTCCAGATGGTGTTTATTCACCATCAGGTTCACAGGCTAATTTGTACAGAACAGGAGATGTATGGATTAATGATACCACAAAGCAAAGAGCTATGAGATTTGATCCAGAAACTGGATATTCTCCTAGGTTACTAGATATTGACTACGAAAAAACTAAAGACGGAAAACCATACAGAGCATATATAGATGATACTAATAAAACATATGACTTAAGTAAGACTAAACAAAAAGAGGAGTTTGAAAAAGCTAGACTAAAAATGTATCAAAATAGAATGGATATGGTAAATGAAGCTAATGCTATGTATCAACTTGCTGATCCAGAAAAATATCTAGAATATTATCAAGACGAAAGAAATAATCTTAATCAAGCGCCAACGTCCGAAAAGCCAGGTATTCAATATCCTTGGCAAGAAGAATTATATAAGAGAACAGGTGCTCCTGGATCAGATGAAAGAGCTAATTATCTAAGGTCAAGAAACGAGATGTACGATAGATAATGTCGAAAAAATTTAAAGATACTACCGTTGGACAATTATTGTTTGGCGCAGCGTCTGTAATAAATCCTACACTAGGAAATATATTACAAGGAGTAAAATCTCCTAAAGAAGCAATAGCTGAAATAACTAAAGCTGACGTTTCTTTAGATGATAAAATTAAATTACAACAATTAATATACGAACAACAGAATAAAGAAATAGAGTCTATAACTTCTAGATGGAAAGCAGATTCTATGTCCGATTCTTGGATGTCAAAAAACGTGCGTCCACTAGTTCTTATATGGTGTATTGTTGTATTTTCTTTTGCAGGTATACTAGATAGTGTAGAAACTATACCATTTACAATACATGATAACTGGAATGATACTTTTGAGAAAGTAATGATGTCCGTAATATTAGCTTATTTTGGAGGTCGAACGACTGAAAAGGCTAGTAGTATGTTTAAAAAGTAAAAGTTAATAATAATAAGTAATTATACACTTATAAATTAAATCAAATTAAATATTATGAAAAAACTATTATTAAGTATAATGATACTATTTAGTGTCGTTGTACACGGTACAGAATTAAGCGATAAATTAAGAGGAGCTTGGTCTAGCGAAAGTACAAGTTATTACGTTGTTATATTACACAGCGAAAACAAAGGTTATGAATTAGTTAATTTTTCTTTTAAAGAAAATCAAACATTACAAGAAACAGTAATAGGTCAAGGTAAAAATTACATAAAAACTAAAATATATAACCCTGTAAACGATTTTGAGACTTTTGTTACTTATACTTTTATAGATGATGAATTACATTGTGAATTTGAAGGCAAATCAAATCACGTGACTATTTATAAAAGATATTGGTTAATGACAAATTAAATTAAATAAAATGGAAAAAAATAAAATAACTAAAGAAGAGTTAGAAAAGATTGTAGACTTTCAAAATAAACTTTATAAAATTACAACTGACGTAGGAGTTCTTGAAACACAGAAACACGCTGCTTTACACGATCTAGCAGGTGTTAATCAAGAACAAGAAGAATATAAAAAAACCTTAGAAAACAAGTACGGTGCTATTAATATAGATTTAAACGATGGCGCTTATACTAAAGTAACTAAAGATGAATAATATAATAAGAAAGATTAGTATAGGTTCTGATTATAAAAACGATGCAATGCATTATTCTTTAGGTCAACAAGTTTATGGTGGTCATGAAATATCTCACATATTATTTGATGAAAAAGATAACTCATATAATATTTATATAAAGAAAAACAATGAAGTATTGCCATGGAAAAAGTTTAACTTTAACATGTCTATATCAATTGAATATGATTTAGAGTATTAATGAATAGTTTATACGATTTTATAGTAAAACCTATAGGTGAAGACAGGTATGCTAATAGTAAAAAAATAGGTGAAAAAGAATTAATTTTAAATACTAAAATTGAATCTTGGAAGTTTGTTAATAGATTTGCTAAGGTTATTTCTACACCTTTAGCAATTAACACTGATATAAAAAAAGGTGACACTATAGTTTTACACCAAAACGTGTTTAGAAGATTCTATAATATGCAAGGTAAACAGACTAATAGTCGTTCTTATTTTAAAGATAACTTATATTTTGCAGCGCTTGATCAAATATATTTGTATAAAAACAAAGACAAATGGGAGAGTTTTGGTGATAGATGCTTTGTAAAACCAATAAAAAATTCTGACAATATAAGAAACAGAAAAGAACAACCTTATGTTGGTATACTAAAAATAGGTAATAATAAGTTAGAAGCATCTAATATTAACTCAGGCGATATGGTTGGATTTAAACCCGGTGCTGAGTGGGAGTTTTTTATAGATGATGAGCGTCTTTATTGTATGAAATCAAATGATATTGTAATTAAATATGGAAACAAAGAAAATAAAAAGGAATATAATCCAAGCTGGGCGTATAGCAGTTGAAGAACTTATTAAAGTAGCTAAGGAACCTATTATTGATTTTGGTCCTGATATTTCTGCAGATAGATTAAAAAACGCAGCTGCAACTAAAAAACTAGCTATCTTTGATGCCTTTGAAATACTGTCTAAAATCAATGAAGAAGAAAACATTATTGAAGGTAAAGTAGAACAAGAAACTAAAAAACCAAAAGAATTTAAAGGTTTTGCAGAAGGGAGGTCTAAATAATGTATCAGCAAAGTTTATATAAAATATTAGATAATCACATTAAACCTAAAATACTTAAAAAAAATAATAAGTATAAGAAATGGGAGTATGGTTATAATATAGAACACGATATTGTAATTATAAGTAGAACAGGTGAGATAAGTGACGTTGTAGAAATACAAAATTTAAAAATAGCCTTACCAAAAGCTAATGATATTTGTAAATTTAAATCTGATAGATTTGAATACAAACCTTTGCCAAAAGAATTAAAAAGAATTAAAACAATATTTGATTGGGAGGAATATCCGTTAGATTTTAAGGAAACATGGTATGATTACATTGATAAAGAATTTGCTCGTAGAGAAGAAGGTTTTTGGTTTTATAACAAAGACAACCCTACTTACATTACTGGCACTCATTATATGTACTTGCAGTGGAGTAAAATTGACGTTGGGAAGCCAGACTTTCGAGAGTCAAATAGATTATTCTTCATTTTCTGGGAAGCTTGCAAGGCAGATTCACGATCCTATGGGATGTGTTACCTTAAGAACCGTAGATCTGGTTTCTCTTTCATGGCCTCAGGAGAGGTGGTTAATTTGGCGACCATATCCTCGGACTCGAGATATGGAATTTTATCTAAATCTGGGCCTGATGCCAAGACGATGTTTACCGATAAAGTGGTACCCATATCAGTTAACTATCCCTTCTTTTTCAAACCGATCCAGGACGGTATGGACAGGCCTAAGACCGAGCTCGCCTACCGTGTCCCCGCAAGTAAACTTACCAGACGTAAGCTTACCGCAAACGAAACCGCACCGGACTTACAAGGTCTTGACACGACCATCGATTGGAAAAACACCGGTGATAACTCCTATGATGGGGAGAAACTCAAACTCCTCGTCCACGATGAGAGCGGTAAATGGGAGAGACCGAACAACATCCTTAACAACTGGCGTGTTACGAAAACCACCCTTAGATTAGGTAGTAGAATTATTGGTAAATGCATGATGGGTTCAACTTGTAACTCATTAGACAAAGGTGGTGATAATTTTAAAAAATTATATTATGACTCAGATGTCACGAAAAGAAATGCAAATGGACAGACTCGTTCGGGACTCTATTCTTTGTTCATTCCTATGGAGTGGAATTACGAAGGATACATTGATTCTCATGGAATACCTGTCTTCGACACTCCGACCGACATTATTAAAGGACCGCAAGGAACACCTATAACATTAGGAGTTATAAATTACTGGCAAAACGAAGTTGACGGATTAAAAGATGATCAAGATGCTTTAAATGAATTTTATAGACAGTTTCCTAGAACTGAAGAACACGCGTTCAGAGATGAGGCTAAATCATCATTGTTTAATCTTACAAAGATATATGAGCAAATCGATTGGAACGCTGATCTAAAACACTCACCGATGGTTACTCAAGGTAATTTTCAGTGGTTAGGAGGAATAAAAGATACTTCTGTAATTTTTGTACCACAAAATAATGGTAGATTTTTTATATCATGGATACCTAAACAAAAAATGCAAAACAATGTAATTCATAAGTTAGGTAAAAAATATCCAGGAAATGAACACATAGGAGCATTTGGATGTGATAGTTATGATATATCTGGAACAGTAGATAGGAGAGGTTCTAAAGGATCTTTACACGGTTTAACTAAGTTTAGCATGGAAGATGTTCCGGCTAATCATTTTTTCTTAGAATACATAGCTAGACCACAAACTGCAGAAATATTTTTTGAAGATGTGTTAATGGCTTGTATATTTTACGGTATGCCAATATTAGCAGAAAACAATAAACCTAGATTGTTATATCATTTTAAAAGACGAGGTTATAGAGGTTTTGCAATGAATAGACCTGATAAAATATATAACAAACTATCAATTACAGAAAGAGAAATAGGTGGAATACCTAACTCTAGTGAAGATATAAAACAAGCGCACGCTGCTGCTATTGAAAGCTACATAGAAACATATGTGGGTTTTCGCAGTGATAATACTCATGGTGATGTGTATTTTCAAAGAACACTGGAAGATTGGGCTAAGTTTGATATAAACAATAGAACTACTCATGATGCATCTATTAGTTCAGGATTAGCAATAATGGCTTGTAATAAAAATAAATATAGACCTGTTCCAAAAATTGTAAGACAAAATTATAATTTAGGAATAAAAAAATTTGATAATAGTGGGTTGTTATCTAAAATTATAGATTAAATGAAAAGTATATACACGAATGGTAATAGTATTTTTCCTAGCCAAGTAGTTAGTGACGCAGAAAAAGCCAGTTGGGAATATGGTGAGAGAGTTGCTCAAGCTATAGAACAAGAGTGGTTTAGTCAAGGTAGAACAAGTGGTAACAGATACTTGACTACTTGGAATAACTATAATAGATTAAGATTGTACGCGAGAGGTGAACAACCTACTTCAAAATATAAAGACGAATTATCTATTAACGGTGATTTATCTTATTTAAATTTAGACTGGAAACCCGTGCCTATTATTTCAAAATTTGTAGACATACTTACTAATGGTATTTCTAATAAAGAATATGATATAAATGCTTTTGCCCAAGATCCAGCTTCTTTACAAAAAAGAACTAATTACGCAGAGTTATTAGCTCAAGATATATTTGCTAGAGAGACTATGAATAAAATTAACGCTCAATTAGGTGAGAATTTATTCAACACTCAAGTACCAGAAGATCAGATGCCACAAACTCCAGAAGAACTGGAATTACACATGCAGTTGTCTTACAAGCAAAGTGTTGAGATAGCTGAAGAAGAGGTTATTAATCAAGTGTTAGATTATAATAAATGGGAGTTAACAAAACGTAGAATAAATTATGATTTAGTTACGTGTGGAATTGGAGCTGTTAAAACTGATTTTAATATATCTAATGGTATAACTATAGATTATGTAGATCCAGCTTATTTAGTATACTCTTATACAGAAGATCCTAACTTTGAAGATATATATTATGTTGGTGAATTAAAAGCAGTTACGTTACCAGAAATAGCTAAGCAGTTTCCTAATATAGATGATTCTGTTTTAGAAAAAATACAAGAATATCAAGGTGATAAAACATACATGTATGGTTATGGTAATGGTCCATGGGATCAAAACACTATTCCTTTATTATACTTTGAATACAAAACATATACCGATCAAGTTTTTAAAATAAAAGAAACAGATCAAGGTTTAATGAAAGCTATTGAAAAACCAGATACTTTTAATCCACCTGAAAATGATAACTTTGAAAGAGTAGGTAGAACTATTGAAACATTATATAGAGGTGTAAAAGTCTTAGGTACTAATATATTATTAAGATGGGAGTTATGTCCTAACATGACTCGACCAATGGCAGATACTACTAAAGTAGAAATGAATTATGCTATATGTGCACCACGTATGTATAAAGGACGTATTGATTCTACAGTGAGCAGAATAACTGGTTTTGCAGACATGATTCAAATAACTCATTTAAAACTACAACAAGTAGTAGCTAGAATGGTACCAGACGGTGTATTTTTAGATATGGACGGGTTAGCAGAGGTTGATCTTGGTAATGGAACAAACTATAATCCAGCTGAAGCTTTAAATATGTATTTTCAAACTGGTTCTGTTGTAGGTAGATCACTTACTCAAGATGGAGAGTTAAATAGAGGTAAAATACCTGTGCAAGAATTATCTACAGGATCTGGACAAGCTAAAATACAAAGTTTAATATCAACGTATAATTATTATTTACAAATGATAAGAGACGTTACAGGATTAAACGAAGCTAGAGATGGTGCTTTAGCCGATAAAGACACTTTAGTAGGTTTACAAAAAATTGCTGCACAAGCTTCTAATATAGCAACAAAGCATATTAACAATGCTAGTTTGTATTTAACTTTAAGAATGTGTGAAAACATATCTAAAAAAGTTAATGATATGTTAGATTATCCGTTAACGGCAAACGCTTTAAATCAAAGCATTACGGTTTTTAATACTAAAACGCTGCAAGGTTTAGAAGAATTAAATCTACACGATTTTGGTATTTTCTTAGACCTTGAACCAGACGAGGAAGAAAAAGCAAAGCTTGAACAAAACATACAAGTAGCTTTATCAAGTGGTGGTGTAGATTTAGAAGACGCTATTGAGATAAGACAAATACGTAATTTAAAATTAGCTAATCAAATGCTAAAAATGAAGCGTAAGCGTAAGTTGCAAAGAGAAAGACAAATGCAAGCTGAAATGAGTCAACAACAAGCTCAGGCAAATTCTCAAGCATCTCAAGCAGCGGCAGAAGCAGAGGTTCAAAAACAACAAGCTTTAACTAGTGAAAAAGTAAACTTTGAACAAGCTAAGTCTCAGTTTGAAATACAACGTATGCAAACTGAAGCTGAAATTAAACGTCAGTTGATGGCTGAAGAGTTTAATTATCAATTACAATTAGAACAAGTAAAAAATCAACGCGAGTCTAAAAAAGAGCAATCAATTGAAGATCGTAAAGATAAAAGAACAAGAATAGCTGGCACACAACAAAGTCAAATGATAGATCAAAGAAAAAATGATTTATTACCAATTAACTTTGAAGCTCAAAGTGGGCAACAACCAACTATTTAGTATTAATTATTTAATTATATTATATTATGGCAGAAAAAAAAGCGGCCGTAGAGGTCAAGCAAGAAGGTGAATTTACTTTAAAAGGTAAAATAAAACCAAAAAGAAAGGCAAAAGATTTAGGTAAAACTAACACTGAGCCTGTAAAAATGGAGATGAAAAAACCTATAGAACAAAAGGTAGAAACTCCTAAAATTGATTTAACTAAAAAAGAAGACGATGCCGTTCAAGAGCGAAAAACAGAGGAAGTACCTGTGGGCAACGAACCCAAAGTTGGCACAGAAGTGGACAAAGAAGTACGGGTCAGCGATACAGATGCTAATGAAGAATCTCCGCTCCAAGTAATTGAGGAGATAACTGAAGAAGTTAAACCAGTTGAAGTAAAAAAACAAGATACTCCGATAATTAAAATGCCTGAATTACCAGAAAATGTAGAAAAGCTGGTAACATTTATGAATGAAACAGGTGGTACGGTTGAAGATTACGTAGAGCTTAATAAAGATTATACTAAGCTAGACAACGATCAATTGTTGAAAGAGTATTTAAGAAAAACAAAACCTCATTTAGACTCAGAAGACATTAATCTTATAATGGAAGATTATAGTTTTGATGAAGAATTAGATGAGCAAAAAGATATACGAAGAAAAAAATTAGCTTATAAAGAAGCTGTTGCTAACGCTAAAAAAGATTTAGAAAATAAAAAATCTAAATATTATGCTGAAATAAAGCAAAGACCTGGTGTTACGCAAGAGCAACAAAAAGCGATGGATTTTTTTAATCGTTACAATAAACAGCAAGAAAATATAAAGCAGTCTCAGGAAAATTTTAAACAAAAAACTAGCGATTTATTTAATACTAATTTTGAAGGTTTCGATTATACGGTAGGAGATAAAAGATTTAGATATAAGTTAAAAGATCCTAAGGCAACTGCTAATTCACAATCTAATATAGAAAACTTTGTAAACCGATTTTTAGACAAAGATGGAAATATTGGAGATACTGCGGGTTATCATAAAGCTTTATATGCTGCGATGAATGCTGACAAGCTAGCTTCTCATTTTTATGAGCAAGGTAAAGCAGACGGTGTTAAAAACATAGTTAAACAATCTAAAAACCCAGCTACGGATGCGCCAAGGCAAGTTGCCAGCGGGGATGTCTACGTTAGCGGTTTTAAGGTAAAAGCTATTAGTGGAGCAGATTCATCAAAATTAAAAATCAAAAAACGAACATTTAATAATTAAAATTTAAAATTATGGCTTTAAATCCCCAGTTTGGTACTATTGTACCAAGCCAAGTACAAGAAGTCTTACAAACTAACTATTTACAGTGGACTGATCCTGCTGCAGCTGATTTTACATCATTTGCTCAACAGTATTTACCAGAGATCTACGAAGCTGAAGTTGAAAGATATGGTAATAGAACTTTATCTGGATTCTTAAGAATGGTTGGGGCGGAGCTTCCAATGACAAGTGACCAAGTAATCTGGTCTGAACAAAATAGATTACATATTGCATATGATAACTGTACATTTGTTAGTGCTACAGGTATCATTACACTTAACCCAGGTGCTGTTGCAGGAGTAAACAATGTTATTTCTGTAAATGCTACTGTTGTAGTAATGGACGACTTCGGAAACGAAGCTAAAGCTCTTGTTACTGCTAGTACTCCTGGTGCTGCAGGTACAATTACTGTATCCACATACACGGCTGCTAACTTAGCAGGTGCTGGACTAGTTGGTAATGTAAAAGTATTCGTATATGGTTCTGAGTATAGAAAAGGATCTATTACTCCTAACTACGATGCTGCTACACAACCAGATGGATACATTAGTGTTGACCCAGCGTTTACTCAATTTTCTAACCTACCTGTAATTATCAGAAACAAATACGTAGTAAATGGTTCTGATACTGCTCAAATTGGTTGGGTAGAAGTTGCTACTGAAGATGGAACTGGAGGATACTTATGGTATCTAAAGGCTGAATCTGAAACTAGATTAAGATTTGAAGATTATTTAGAAATGATGTGTGTAGAAGGTGAATTAGTTGATGCTGCTGTATCTCCTATCACTGGATTAAAAGGAACTCAAGGTTTATTTGCTGCTATTGAAGATAGAGGTAATGTACAAGTTGGGTTTGCTGCAGCTACAGGTATCAGTGATTTCGATGATATTCTTAGAAACTTAGATACTCAGGGTGCGATTGAAGAGAACATGTTATTCTTAGACAGACAAACTGCTCTTGATTTTGATGATATGCTTGCTGCTATATCAGCTGGATCTGCAGGTGGTACTGCTTTTGGTTTATTTGAAAACTCAGAAGAAATGGCGTTAAACTTAGGTTTTAGCGGTTTCAGAAGAGGTTCATATGACTTTTACAAAACAGATTGGAAATACTTAAACGATGCTTCTACAAGAGGTGCGCAAGTTGGACCAAACTCGATTGAAGGAGTTTTAATTCCAGCTGGTACTACAACTGTTTATGACCAAATTTTAGGAACTAACATCAGAAGACCTTTCTTACACGTAAGATATAGAGCTTCACAAACTGATGATAGAAGAATGAAGTCTTGGTTAACAGGTTCTGTTGGTGGTGCATTTACTAGTGATCTTGATGCTATGGAAGTTAACTTCCTATCAGAAAGATGTTTAGTAACTCAAGCTGCTAACAACTTTGTACTATTCAAAGGAGTGTAATTACTCATGTAATTTTTACCCTCGTTATATTGACGGGGGTAATTATTACTTTTATAAACTATTTAATTATATTATATTATGGCAAAAAAGAAAAAACAAGAAGACGTAGCTGTAGAAGAAGTTGCTGTTGCAACTCAAAAACCTACACCTATAAAACCAGTTAAAAAAGATGACTGGGAAGTAAAAGATAGAACTTATATACTAACTCAAAACAAAGAACCTTTAACGTTTACAATACCTGCTAAACATACTAGAAGACACCCGTTATTATGGTATGATGCAGCAAGTAAAGAACAAAGAGAACTTAGATATGCTACAAACATGTCAAGTCCATTTGTAGATGAGCAAAAAGGTGAAGTAACTTTAGGACATATAACTTTTAGAGATGGTACATTAAATGTTCCAAAAGAAAAAATTGCATTACAAAAACTATTATCTTTATATCACCCAATGAAAACTTTAAGATATAAAGAACATATACCACAACAAATAGCTGATGATCAAATTGAAATTATTGAGTGGGAAATTGAAGCTTTAAATGCTGCTAGAAACATGGACGTTGATATGGCTGAAGCAATAGTAAGAGTAGAGTATGGTTCTAAAGTAAATAAAATGTCTTCAAAAGAACTAAGAAGAGATTTATTACTTTTAGCTAAACAAAACCCTAAGTTATTTTTATCACTAGCCTCTGATGAAAACGTGCAACTAAGAAACTTTGCTATCAACGCTGTTGAAGCTCAGATTATTAGAGTATCACCAGATAATAGATCTGTACATTGGACTAGTAATGATAGAAAGCTTTTAAACGTTCCATTTGATGAAAATCCATATTCAGCAATAGCTGCTTGGTTTAAAACTGATGAAGGAATAGAAGTATTTAAGTCTATAGAAAAAAGACTATAACAATAATAAGGCGGGTTCGCCCGCCTTTTATTAAAATAATAATATAATGATAAACGTAAATTCAGTATATCAAACCGTTTTATTAATACTTAACCAACAACAAAGAGGTTATATAACACCAGATGAGTTTAATAAAATAGGCACACAAGCTCAATTAACTATATTTGAGGCATATGCTAGTGATTTAAATCAACAATATCGCTTACAACAAAATGATACTGAATACTCTAATCGTATAAAAAATATTGAAGAAAAACTACAATTCTTCCAAAGAACAACACCTATTCCTTATGATGGAGTAGTTAGTGGGTTTCCACTATTAGATTTTGGAATTCCTGATGCACCGACTGTATTTGGTACCGCTGACACGTTGTACAGGTTGGGATCTGTATTTTACAGAGATTACGATCTTGGTCAATATGTTCAACCTAATGAGTTAAAACAATTAATTCTTTCTCCTTTAACTCAACCTACAGATAAATTTCCATTATATACTTATGAGAATTATGTTGTAAAAATATATCCACGTTCTATACGTACTGATATAAGTATTTCATATTTAGTTAAACCTAGAGACGTTGTTTGGGGTTTTACATTAGACGCAACAACAGGAGCTTATTTGTATGCAGAAACTTCTTCAATACAATTTGATCTAGATGTGACAGAGCAAGACGAATTAATAATGAGAATATTAGCTTACGCTGGAGTTATAATACAAGATCCAAACATTATACAAACAGCATCGCAAGCCGTAGCTAATCAAGATAATAACGAAAAACAATAAGATATGCCAATGCCAAATGGTGGATTAATCACCGAAACTAATGCACAATATTACGCGGGAGCGCAGGGATTTGTAGTAACAGCGCCTGCTGGTCAAACTGAGTTTACGTTTACATTTGACACGCTGTTAGAATTTGGTTCGTTTGATCCTGCTATACCAGAATATGCTTTAAATAATTTTAAACTATATAGTAGTACAGATGGAATAACTTATACGGAATATATTTTAAACTATAGTGTAAACGCGCAACCAAACAACAATACTATAGTTATATTAGCAGCACCACTTCCTCAAAACAACGTTTTAGTTTGTCAATTAAAAACTATTGATGGTGGAAGTTTTGGTAGTAGAAATGCTTATGGAACTGCTACAGAAGAAAATTACGGTAGTTATGCCTACACAACATTGCAAGATGTAGTAAACAATTTTATTGTTGGTTACGTTGGTCAAGATAAATTAATAGCTAGAGCAAATAGAAGTGATATAATATTTCACGCTAAAAGAGGTTTACAGGAGTTTAGTTATGACACATTAAAATCTATTAAGTCACAAGAGCTAACAGTGCCTCATACTCTTAGCAATGTGTTACCACAAGATTATGTTAATTATGTAAGAGTTTCTAGAATAGATGCTTTAGGTGTAAAAAGAATAATTTATCCCGCAAACAATTTAACCACATCTCCCTATGAAAATCCTGTACAAGATAATTTTGGTAGATTAACTCAAGATAATTTTGAAGATAACTTAGAAGGAACTTCACAAACAGAAAGTAAATGGAAGCAAGGTAACACTAATTTAATTAATGGTTTACCAAATTTTGCTTTATATAATGAAGGTATGGACTGGGCTGGTTACAACTGGGGTTATGGAGGTTTTTGGTATTGGGGTTGGGGCGAGCAATACGGTATGTCACCTCAATATGCTCAATGTAACGGGTGGTTTAATATGAATGCTAGAGAAGGTAAAATATCTTTTTCAAGTAATTTAATAGGCGCTCAAATAGTGTTAGAATACATATCAGATGGACTTGCTTATGATTTAGATAGTAGAATACCTAAAATGGCTGAAGATGCTTTATATTCATATATATCACATGCTATAATTTCTACTAGAATTAATCAACCTGAGTACATAGTACAAAGATTAAAACAAGAAAAAAGTGCAAAACTGAGAAACGCTAAAATTAGATTATCTAATGTAAAACTAGATGAGATAGTTCAGGTTATGCGCGGAAAATCTAAATGGATAAAAAGATAAAACATGCCAAATATAGTTAATACATTTCTAAAGTCTAAAATGAATAAAGACTTAGACAATAGATTAGTACCAAACGGCGAATATAGAGATGCTAATAATCTACAAATAAGTAGATCACAAGGATCTGAAGTAGGAGAGTTTGAGAATATTTTAGGTAACAACGAATTAGCTTATTTATACACTGGTACAATTGGTCAAGATGATTACACTGGTAAAATTATTGGTCAATTTACAAATGAAACTGACAATATAATATATGTGTACAGCGCTGGTTACGATGGTAATGGTAGGTGTCCTAGAGATTTAGTTTTTACTGCTCAAGCTAACACAGCACAAACAAATGTTACCACAATACAATTGTTTACACCAGCAGGGCAAAAAGTAAATGCTATCACGTGTGGTGTAGAAGTTGGTATGTTGTTGTGGGGTGATAATTGGAATGGACAACCTTCCGGTGCTGGAGGTCAAAGAGTTGATCCTATAGTTAGGGGGTTTTCAGCAAGTGGAGAGATTATAATAAGTCAAGCTGTTAGTTTTGCTAATAGTGGAGGAGTTGGTATACCTGGAGACACTATAAATATTGGTTTTACAAATACAATACATGAATATAATATTAATACAGGAATATTAACTCTTTTGGTAAGAGGTTCTTTTTTAAATTTTCATAAAGATTTTAGAATATATGGTATTAATTTAATACAGGATTTACTTTTTTGGACAGATAATCGCAATCAACCAAGAAAAATAAACGTTTCTCTTGCAAATCCAACTTCTTTAATATCACCAATTCATTATATAAATGAAGATCAAATCTCTGTAGCTAAATATTATCCTTATGAAGCTCCTTTAGTTTTACATCAAACAATATTAAACGTAGAGTCAGGAGCTCAAAATATTCCTTTAAAAGGTTATGATTTAACCTGCAAAGCGGGCGCAGATGCTACAACTATAAAAATAGGTGATATAGTTTCAGGTTTTCCTGGTCAAGGAGAAGAAGAATTATGGAATGTAATAGATATAGATGATACGTTAGTTGCACCTGTAATAACAATATATAATAATTTTAAAGATGGTGACATTGCGGCTAATATGCAACCTGGCACTTGGGACGAAGTCACAAAGTTAAAATTAAAGTTTAGTAGTAGCACTATGAAAAACTCAGCCTCTAGATTATTTAAAAGAGGTTTTAATAGTAGTGTTATAAATGCCGCGGGAGCAATTCTTGCTGGTAATGATGTTGAAATTAATTATCCTTTTAATAATACGTCAACAGATCCATCTTCTCAACCATCTCCTAGGGTTGGTGATTTTATAACTAGTGAAACATTGATAAATCCTAGCGGTGTTGTTGGAATAACTATAGCTGACGAGGTAGTTATAACATCTATTGAAAGCTATACTTATGCTTTATCTAAACAAATTGTTATTAGATTAAACAAAGACATTGAAGTTGTAGCTATTGGTGATGATATAAGTGTTGCTGTTAATCCAAACTTTGATGATCAATTTACAGGTGATCCTGATTTAATTGAAGAAAAATTTATAAGATTTAGTTATAGATTTAAATTTGAAGATGATGAGTATTCGCTAGCAGCTCCTTATACACAAATATGCTTTATACCTAGACATGACGGTTATTATGGAGGTGGAAAAAATGAGCAACTACAAGACATGGTTAACAACTATGATTCAAGTATTGTAGAGTGGTTCGTTAATAAGATAGATACAGTAAGTTTAAATTTACCATTACCAGACGGAGGTCAAACTCCTTCAGAAGCAATATCAACATTGATAGATGGTTATAAAGTAAAAGAGATTGAAATACTATACAAAGAATCAGATGCGTTATCTACTAAAATTTTAGAAGTTATAGATATTAATACTGCTTCTTCTTCGTTTGTAAAAGAAATACCAATCACAAGTGCTGGAATTGGCCCACAATGGTTTTACGAATTTGACTATAAGTCTATAAAACCTTATAGAACTTTACCTACAAGTGAGCAAAATAGAGTTTACGACAATGTTCCTTTAAAAGCTTTAGGCCAAGAAATTTCTGCAAATAGAGTTATATACGGTAATTTCTTACAAAAACACACACCACCAACAGGTTTAAATTATGAAGTTGTGCAGGCAGATAAGTCTGTTAACAACGATAATTATGCTCAATATCCTAACCATTCTGTTAAGCAAAATAGAAATTATCAAGTTGGTTTTGTTTTAGCTGATAGGTATGGTAGAGCTTCTAGTGTAGTTTTATCTACTAATGATAGCAATCCAGCTCTTTCTGGTTCAACTATATACGTTCCTTATAAATCATGGAGCGATGTTGGTGGTCCAGAATCTAACGTTGCAACTGGCGTTACAAGTTCTTTAGAGAGTGTATATTCTTGGTTAGGAAACGCTTTAAGAGTAAAATTAAATAGTGGTGTAAATCAATTAACTAATAATGAACTAACAGGTGAACCTGGTTTATATAAATCAGAGCAAGATACAAGTGTAGATAATTTAACTATAAATTCTGGCGGCGCTGGTTATGCGGTGGGAGATGGAATATCGTTTACATATGATCCTTTTATTGGTCTTGGAGCAGGTAGTGGTTTAAAAGCAGAGGTTGTAAGTGAAACCGCTGGTGTCGTGACTGGTTTACAAATTACCGATAGAGGTAGCGATTATTATAATGGTCAACAATTAGAGGATGCGGTAAATGGATGTATAGTAACAATAGATGTTTTTGACGCAAACCCTACTGGTTGGCAATCATATAAATTAGTTGTTAAACAACAAGAACAAGATTATTATAATGTATACTTACCGGGTTATGTCTCAGGTTATCCTGTAACGCTTGCTAAAGAGTTAGGTAGAGTAGCTTTTGCTGTTTTACTAGGAGATAATATAAATAAAATACCTAGAGATTTAAATGAAGTAGGTCCTTTACAAACAGAGTTTTCTACTTCTATTAAATTGTTTGGTAGAGTAAACAACCCTAATATAAACAACACAAATAAAGGTGGTCTTAATTACTACTATGTAAACAGAGAATATCCTTGGAATACACAGTATTTTCCAGGTAGAATAAATGATGAAGCTGTAACTGTTGGTGCTGTTGGGCAAGGTGGTTTAGAATTAGCTAATTCACCGTTTGTAAATGGAACAAGTAGTGGTGGTTCTGCGCAAAAAGGAGCGTTTAGCAATGTTGTCACCTCTGTTCCTACAGGACCATTTATACCATGGGGAATACCTGGTGCCGAACAAAATTTTTATAACGTAGAGCAAAACCCTTTAGCTGTAGGTTTAAAAGTTGGTGCAGAAGATCCTCAACCTCAGTTGCAACAACCAGGTTCTCCACAATTAAATACATTAGGAGCAAAGGTAACAGGTATTGCTGTTCCTCCTGCGCTTACTGAAGTTGCTAACATGATACCTTTTTTAAGTGTTTCAGAAACTTTACCAGTAGAAAGTCAGTTAGAAATATTTTATGAATCATCTACATCTGGAAATTTTGTAGATTTAAATAGAGAAGTTACAGCAGGTTATGGTGGTATTACTAGCGCAACAGTAGTTAGTGCTAGTTTTGACGAAGACGAACCATCAGGCACTACAATAATCACCGCGTTTAGTTTTACTGATTCAGCAGGTAACGAATTGACATTACAAGGAGTTCCTGCAATAACAGCTATAACGGACGGTAACGGTACTGCATTACCAGGTATATTTAACATTGTACAAAATGGAGGTACTCCTTTAGACTTTGATATTCAAACAAATCAACTATTTGCTTTCCTAGCTCCATCAGGAGCGCTTCTAGGTAGCAATAAGTTTTTTATAAGCTTTACAACAACTTATAACAATGGTGTTGAAACTTTTGTAGATAACCTACCAAACTTAATTGAAATTAATTTAAATAATATTAAACCAAGCATTGGTGGTTTTACACCAGCCTATGGTGTTGATGCAGGTGTAGAATTAGCTTGTGGTGCAGTAGGTGGAGCAACAGGTTATGACCCAACTATGACGGGTATATTAGGTCAGTTCACTAATGGAGTTAATGGTAGTGCTGATCCAACTCAAAACACAGATGAATTGTGTTGGTCTTTAACCGTTGACGCTGAACCAGTAGGTAGCACAGCTAATTTCAAAATTGATCAATGTACTGGTGAACTAGAAATAACAGGTGGTACAGCTGTAAATGGTGATTACGACTTTACCGCAACATTAACAGACGCGGCTCCTGGATGTCCAACATGCACTCCTTCTGCTGAAAGTTTAACAGAGACTTGTAGTGCTAGATTAGTTTATGGCACACCACCAACAAATCAAGCAATTTGTTTTGGTCCAACTAACCAAATGGCTGGTAGTACTTTAAGCACTTTAAATACTACTTGTAATACAAATACAGGTAGTGGTACTTGTACGGGTGGTCAATTACAAGTTTTTTTTACAAATAGTAGCGCGTCCGGCGCAACAGCTTCAAGTCTTGCAAGTTACATAGCTGCAAGTGTAGACCCTTCAGCTCCTGGAGGTAGTGGTTATAATTTCAACGGTGGTCTTTCGGTTGGTACGTATTTACAAACATATAATGTACTATCTGAGGCTAAATTTGGAGCTCAAAAACATACATGCACAATTTTACCAGACCCTCCATTTACGCCTAATTTTCAAGGTGGAGATTTAACTCAAGGGGTAATGGCTATAGAAGTTATTTTAGAAAAATTTGCTTATCCTTTTGCAGGTCTTAGTCAAAATTTTGACACAGATTATTTAATAGTTTATAGACCTACTTCAAGTGATCCTTGGGTTCCAGCAACGTATACAGCATCTTATGATAACAACGGGGGTTCTGGACCAAACCCAGTTGCCTCAGGATCTGGTGTTGTTAATAGTTTTAGTAGTTTAAGTCCTTTAAACACTAACAATACAAACACTATTCATATAGTAAGATATGATTTCAATCAATTAGGCGAATATGCAGTTAGAAATAATGGTATAAGAGGTGTTGGTTGTAACACTGGTTGTGCTGAAATTGAGTTTAGAGTCAACTTTTATGACGCAACTCAATTTCCTTATGACACGTCAGTAACAGGTGATGCTAGATTTAACAGTGGTCCTCCATCGGCAGCTTGTCTTGACTGTAACGGAGCGCTGTAATAATCGAATAAAACAAGTAATAATAAACATATGGCAGTTACCTTAGAATTATCCTATTTTAATACATTCTGGTTGAAAAGATTAAAAAACTTTACTCAATACCAAGAAAGACAAGCAGATGGTACGGTAGACGTTGAAAGCGGTGGTACTACAGTAGGAACACCAGATATAACTACTGGAGCAGGTTATATAGACACAAATGTTTATGAAGACTGGTTTGTTGAAGAATCAAGAATAGAAGGTGGTTTTAATAATACAACTGTAGATTTTGGTAATAAAGCATACATTGTAGAAGAAGAAGAAAAGCAAATTAGAAGAAAAAATGCTTTAATATATTCTGGTATTTATAATGCTAAAAATGGTATTAATAATAGTAATCAATTTCCAATAGGAGAAGATATAACTAGATCCGTTGATCCTTCCTCAGGAAGTATTCAAAAACTTTATGCAGAAAATACAAATCTACTTATACTACAAGAAAGAAAAGTTAATAGAGCTCCTATAGATAAAGATGTTATATTCACTCAAGAAGGTCAACCAGTGACTGCTAATAGTACAAAAGTTATTGGAACTCCTAGCGCTTTTGAAGGTAATTTTGGTATATCAAGAGACCCAGGTTCGTTTGCTGTTTATGGTTATAATAAATATTTTACAGACAAAGACCGTTCAGTTGTTATGCAATTAGGACCAAACGGTTTAAATCCTATTTCTAACTACGGCATGATAGATTATTTTAGAGACAAGCTAAATATAGGTGGTGAAATAACCGGTGGATACGATGTCTTTAATAAAAACTATGTACTAACAATTAATGAAACAAGTGGAGCAGCTACAACAGTTGTATTTGATGATTTGATTAATGGGTGGGTAAGTTTTATGGAGTATACGCCTCAGTTAATGACTAGTTCTCAAGGTGAATACTATACTTTTAAAAATAATGGGATTTGGCAACATTATGTAGGTCCAGAATATAATTTATTTTATGAAAAGAAAGTACAATCTAGTGTTCAGTTTATTTTTAATCCAGATCCTACGCGTACTAAAACTTTTAAAACTTTAAATTATACAGGGAGTAACGGTTGGAGCGCCACAACATTAACTAATGAATATACCGGTATTGATGATAATCCTCAACAACCAGCATTAGGTGAAACTTCTTATACAGATTCTGGTCAAACTATATTAAGCTACGATGAGGGTTATTACGTAAGCGGAAGTACTCAATATAGAGCTGGTTTTAATAGAAAACAAAACGTTTACTACGCGGCTATAAAAGATTTATCTCCAGCAAGACCTCAACAAGTAGTTATAGGTAATATAGATGCTGGTGGAACAGTAGTAGGATCAGGAACTACTGGAATTAAAGGACAGTATTTAAATGTAATATTTACTCAATCAGTATCAACAGGAAGAAATCCCGTTCAATTATTTAGCGTAGGAGCAGAATACAATAATAGATAATTATATGAAATTTAATGTAAAAAACTTAACAGAGAGTGATTATGCAACTCTTGTTGAGTGGTGGGATTGGTGGCCTGGATGGGTTGCACCACCTAAAACTTTTTTACCGGAAACAGGTTTAATGGTAACTAAAGGTGATAAAAATATAGCTGCATGTTATTATTATTTAACTAATTCAAAAGCGGCTTTTATTGAATGGATAGTTTCTAATCCACAATATAGAGATAAAGATAGAAAACAAGCTTTAGGTACATTAATAACTGTAGCTGAACAAGTTTTAAAAAAATTAGGTGTTGTTCACGTTATGACTATGAGCAGACACCCGAGTTTATTAAAAATACATGAAGAGTTAGGTTGGACCATAGATCCAAAACCTTCTCATGAAATAATTAAAAATTTATAATATGGCAGCAATAGCAGCAGTCGTCGGTGGAGTAGCAAAGGCAGTAGGTGGAGCAGTTCAAGCAGGACAAGCTCATAAAGCTATGCGTAGTGCTCGTAATGCTAAAAACGAAGCTAAGTATAAAATGGAACAAGCTATAAACGATAGAAGAGATATAACAAATCCTTACGCGGGTGTTACAGATCTATCAGGATTAGCTAGTGACTTATCTTCACAAATATCAAATCCATTTAATAATCTAACTGTATCTACAGCAGCGGCGGAGATGCAAGCTGAAGAATCAGATATAGCTTTAGCAAATACATTAGATACTTTAGAACAAACAGGAGCTAGTGCAGGTGGAGCTACAGCTTTAGCAATGGCTGCTTTAAAATCTAAAAAAGACGTTGCAACTAGTATATCAGAGCAAGAAGCTGCTAATTCAATTAAAAGAGCAGAAGGCGAGCAAGAAGCGCAACGAAAACAAGTAGAAGCAAAACAAAAATATCAAGATACTTTAATAGATCAAGGACAAAGAGTTCAAGATTCTGAAATTGCTGGTGAAATATTTCAATACCAAGCACATGAGGCTAGATCTAATGCAGATATAGAAAGATACCAAGGTATGTATTCAGGTTTTGCAAAGCAACAGTCACAAGCAAAATTAGCTAGAGGAGCGGCAACTGCTAGTATGATTGGAGGAATAGGCGATATTGCCGGAGGTTTACTATCATCTGATGAATAAAAATTTAAAAATGAATAAATTAATACAAGCACATAATGAAAAAATGAATCGATTGGTTAACGTTTCCTCTATAAGACGCGTTAATGAATTAGATTTTTTTACTGAATGCAGCATTAGGTATCAAAAATATTTAAATGCACCTTTAGCTTTAAACCCACATGAAGGCAAAAAATTATCTGATATTATAAAACAAGATTTTATTCAACAGGCTCAAGATCAAGAGTTTGGCGTTATTTTGAGATCTACTAGATTAGCTACTGACATTAAAAACATGAGTCAACAGCAGGTTAAAGAAGATAAAAAATATATAGATCAATATTTTAGTAGGTTAGATCAAATACAAAAACTTGGAGGTTATTTAATTGTAGCAGTAGAAGAATTAAGCGTTGATAAACTACCTGAGTTTATAGCTAATTATAGAAATGTAAACATAAACGGTACTGATGAAAAATCCAAAGATAGAAACATGTTTATGTTGGCTGCTTGGGCTAATTTATTTGATTATTTTGCAGATGTAAAAGTTGAAAAAGGTTATACATTTAGAAAAACTAATAATAGTGAAATAGCTGTTTTAACACAAAGAATTAAATTCTTAATAGAAGGTAAAACTTTTAAAAAATATTTACACAAAAAAGATTATATAGTAAATGATTTCTTAAACAACAACAATATTGTTTATGATGAAATGGGTAGAGCTTATTATAGTATATATGGAGAAGTAGATAGCAGCCAAGTTGGTAATGGAGATTTAATAGACTTGTATTTAAGTGATGTACCAGATTCAATGGATTTAGGTGAAACTTTTGAAAACGGTGGTATTATGAGAAATTCTACGTTACAACCTCAGTATTTTTTAGGGGGTACTATTCCATCAAACGATACTGATGATCTTAGTCAAGATACTTCTATAAAGATACCTATGTATAATATTAAAAATGATAAGCTAGTTAGGTTTTTTGTAAAACCAGTAAACACCGTGGCTATAAATAAAACACCAGCTTACAACTCAGAAGTTAATTCACATTTAGCCGGTTTATTTGCTGTAGCAAGTGGTGATATATCTGTTTTATCAGGTTATACAAATAAAAGACTAGGGATTGATTTACCTTTAGGTATGAATGAAATTGTTGGAGAAGATCTAGAGGCTATGTATGAAATGCTTTCTCCAGAGGGTAAAGTTGGTTTTGTGGGTAACAGATATATGTTTAATACTTCTGGTTTAGATAAGAAAAAAATAAGTTTAGTTGATGCTCAAAAAGCGTTTTTAATGGATTTAGTTTTAGATTCTAATCTAGATATTAAGTTAGTGCAAGAAAATGTACCAGGACAACCTCAAATGATTAAAGAAGTGTTAAGAGATGATAGCCCACAAGGTTTGGATTTAATAAAAGCGTTAAATGATAACGAAATGCCTATACCTGAATATTATAAAAACATGTTAGGCGTGATTGAATGGCAGGCTGGCATGCCAGTATATTTACAAAAATTACCAGAAGAAACTACAAGTTTACCGTCAGAAAGAAATGAGCAAGTAAACAAATTTGTTGAAAAATATTCTTAATAAAATTATATGAATAATATTAATGAAATACTAGGAGAATTTGATCCTAGTTTATTATTTACAACACCTACTGATGAAGAGAAAAGTAACACTGAAGTCATTGATGCAAGCAACGACGTTGATGGTGATACAATGGGTACTACTATTCCTGCGCCTGAAAATATAACAACAAACGTAGAGGTTGGTAACACTGATATTGAAACGGTTCAACCACCAGTGACAACAGATGAGCAAAACGAAAAGATACAAAAAGATATAAACAAGGAAGTAGAGGTTCAACCTTGGGATAATATAGAATTAATCACAGAAAATTCTACGGTTGATAATAGTGACTCTTATTTTACTCAACAAACTGTTCAAGATTTACAAAAAAAAATAAATAAACTTTCTGGCAAAAACGCTTTTGAAGATTTAGAAGGTGATGAAATAGAAAAGCAAAATAATATAAACCTTATTGAACAAGGCTTAGATCCAAGCTTTGATATAGACGATGTAAACACCTGGTTTTTAACAGCTGAAGAACAAAAAAGACGACTAGACACTCATAAAATGGTGGTGCCTGTAAGAAATGATAAGTTCAAGACAGCCACAGATCTTGTAAATTCAATAACCAGTGAAACCTCTGAAGAAGAAAAAGAAGAAATATTAAATCAAGCTACAACAATAGTTAGAACGCTAGACAAAAAGTATGGTGAGATTCAAGGAGACGCAAATGCTCAAACAGCAAAAATATTAGAACCCTCATATAATGGTAGTACAGACTTTACCAATGAAGATGATGTTTTAGCTTTTTATGAAAACGCTTTTAAAACAGTTGTAGATAAAGATAAAGCTTTAACTGATATACAAGATGTTATATTAAAAGAAAACGAAGAATTGTTATTAGAAAAACAAGCACAACTGCAAGCTTCTTTAAGTCAATACCAATCTTATCAATTTGAAGAAAATTACTTTACAGGTATAAGCAGAGCTTTAACAGGTAAAGGTATAGAGCATGACTCTTTTATATTTAGTCCTCAACAAGAAGAACAAGAAGCTTCTTTGCTTTTAGCTAATAAAGAATACACAGATTTTGTTAATAACTTAATTACATCAGATCCTAGATTTAAAGAAAGAATTACAATTCTAAATGAAAGCGTAGCTCAGTCTATAGATCCACAAATAACAGCTGCTATGCAGGCTCAACAAGATAAATTAACAGAAGAACAAAAAGCAGCGATCAGAGCAAGAAGACTAAACTCTAGTATAATTGGCGCTACAAGTAAGTTTGATGATTTAGGACTTAATTTTAGTGTTGATGGTTTAAAGTCTTATGTAAGTGGAAGCAACTCTTTAAGCCCATTTAATCCATACAGGATAGTTGAAAATATTTTGGGTTATGAGACAATGTCTTTAAGCAACAGCTTGTACACAGGTATTAGTAATATAAACTTAGACGACAGTACAGGTCTTATTCTTATGAATAAACTATTAGACGATCAAGATCGATATGATTCGTTTGTAATGGATGAAGACGAATATAATAATAGAATAAATAAAAGAGAGCACACTGGAGCTACAGCTGCTAATAAATTTTATTTAAGATCTAAGAAAAGATTATTACCAGAAGGTGACCAATCTTTAGTTTACTGGGACAACAAAAGAGGAGAAATAGTTACTTATATAAGTAATTATTCTGACGGTAAACAAATATATACAGGTGTAAGCGCTTTAGGAAACTCGTTTAAAAAACCTAGTGAAAATTACATAAAAAGTATTGAAGATAAAAACGGTTGGAAATTAATGACTTTTGCAGAAGCTAAAGATTTAATGAAAGCTAAAAATAATGATTTAAGTAATCAAGTAATGGATCACATGGTTGGTATCATGCAGAAAGAGCATGAAGCTGAGTTGTTTTCTGAAGAACAGTTTACTGACTTTTTATCAAACGTAATGTCTGGTAATGTAGCTGATGCTCTTAGGTTTATTCCTAAAACTATTTTAAAGCAAGTTCCTTACATGGCAGCTAACCTTTTCTCTGCAGGAACGTATACTTTATTTCAAGAAGGTGGTAATTTAACTTTTGACTTAATACAAAATGCCGCAGCTGCTGATTTAGGTATTGATGTTAACGATTTAACAACAGAGCAGATGTTAAGTTATATGGAAAATAATGACGATGCTGTTAGCAATAAGATAATGGTAGGTGTCACAGGTGGTGCCGCAATAGCTGGTTTAGAAAGAGCTGGTATTGGGTATATGATAAAGTCTATGGATTTTGCTAAGTCTGGTTTTTCACAATTATTAAAAGGAAATGTAAGAAAAGCTTTATCACAAAGTAAGAAGGTTCTTGCTAATCAAGTAAAAACTGGATTAAATGAAAGTTTAACTGAAGGTTTACAAACAGGCGTAGATCAAATTATAACAGGTAGATTTGATCCTATGGAATACGTAAACTCTATGGGTGAAGGATTTATAGGAGGTGTTGCTTTACCTATTGGTGGTGCTTTTGTTTCTTCTACTATAAATAGAATACAAAATTTAGCAAAAAATACAAGGTTAAATATTAGAGATCCTAAGTTTTACGAAAAAGCAAACAAGGTATACGAACTAGCTAGAACTGATTTAGACGCTAAATTAAAAGCGGGAACTATAACTGAAGTAGAATATGATAAACAATTAAATCAAGTTTCTGGAGACAGAGACGCTTTGTTAAAAATACCTAAACATTTTACAGTTGAAGCTAAGCAAGAAAGTTTTGAGCTGTTTAAAGAACTAACAACATTAAGAGATGCTGTGGCCAAAAGCGAGCCTTCTATGGTAGAAAGCGAAACTGCAAGAATAAAAGATATTGAAGCTCGACTTAAAGAGCTAAGTGCTGAGCAAGGTTTAATAAAACAAATAGGTCAAGTAGAAGGATTAATTGATCCTAATGGTAATCTATCAATGAGATCTTTTGATACAACTATAGAGGCAGATGCTTTTATTGAAGAACAAAATGAAACAGGTAATTGGGATAGTACAGCTTCTAGCGATGGTAATGGAACTATATTACAAAACAAAGAAACCGGTCAACAATTAATTATAGTAGATAAACAAAACTCTGCTAAAGTTTTAGATATAGCAGTAGCAGATCATGAGTTTTTACATGCGTTAATGTTCCAAACAGTTAAAGACAACCCTGCGGCTCAACAAGCTCTGGGGTCTTCTCTTTTATCTTATATAGAAAAAATTGATGCTGATGGATTAATGTCAGATAATTTAAAAGAAAGATATAAAGTATATAAAAACAAACCTATAAACGATCAATACGAAGAAGCTCTTAATTTCTTAGCTGACGCTTTTATTAATGAAGAAATAGCTGTTAACGATGGTATTCTTGATAAGTTAGGTAGAATGGTTAGAAACTTGCTAGGAACTCTAGGCGTACCCGTTAAGTTTAACAGTGGTCAAGATGTTTATAATTTTGTAAAAGATTATGCAGTAGCTAGAAAAAAAGGTAAAGGATTAAATAAATCTCAAAGAAAACTGTTAACCACAAGTGCTATTGTAGGTAAAGATTTAGGCAAAGGTGTAACAAGTCAAATAAGTGATATAATAAAAAACCAATCTGGTGATATAAACATTGGCAAACAGAGTAAAAGAACTGCTCAAGAATTAATGTTACAATATCAAGAACTTGGCACTGAAATGAATATTGATTTGCAAGAAGATTTAATAAGTCAATATTATTCTTTAGGTTTAAAAGCTATGGGTTATGATAGAGCCGCTGGAGATATAAAAACAGATGAAGCTTTAAACTTTTTAAATAGTGAATTTCCTAGTATTGCTCGTAATTATAATTCAGCTGATGGATCTTTAAGTAATTACATGAGAAACACTATTGGCCCAAGAGGTAAAGGATTTTTTCAAACTGAAATAGAAAGAAAGAAAAGAACTGTAAGTAAAGAAAAACTTGAAGATAAAGGTAGACAAATAGTAGATACAGATACGCAAGTTGATTTTGATCAACGTGTTAAAGAAGATATAGGTAGAGCTAAAGTATATCCATCATCTATAAAGGTTATAGAAAACAATATAACAAGTGAAGTAAGAGCAGAGCAAACTACTAATATTAAAGATGATATAAATAGAGCTATAGCTAGTGATAAAACAAATCCTAAGCAAACAGCTAAAGCTATTATTGAGCAGACTAAAACTAAAGAGTATAGATCTTCTATTAAAAAAGCTTTAGGAAAGTGGAATAGTGATCAGTATAATAACAATGTTGATAATCTTATTACTAGGTCGTTTATTAAAACATTGCCAATAGCTCAAATAAAAAGAAGGTTTGGTAAGTTATTTAATATAAAAGAAATAGATAGAGTACCAACTGTTAAAATTGAAAACGGTAAACGTACTGATTTTAAAAAGCCAGTTTATTTAATACCTGAAATTACAACTGAAAAATTAAATGAAATAAAAAATTATTTCAAAGCAGGAGAAAAAAGACACCAATCACTTATGAGTTTAATTGCTGAAGGCGTAGCGGTTGAGCAAATGGAAGAAATAAAAAGTGATAAAGATTTCATGAATGACCTACAAAGTAGATTAGAAATTAAAAACTCTAATCTTACGGCTGATCAATTTATAGACGAAGTTATTTTTAATATTGATAAAAGAAACTTAGAAGATAAATCTTTTGACATAGCTAAAGCTAGTACTAGATCTAAACCTGTTTCAAAAGTTAGTAAAAATTATAGTAAAGTAGTTAAAGCTAGTATTGCAAAACAATTGCAAGATTATGATTTAAAGCTATATCCAACATTTGAAAATAAATTTTTACATGATAAGATGAGTGCTGATCAAGTAAAAGGAAGAAACGAAAGTGTAATTAGAAGTTTGCCTGAACTTGGTTTAGACTTTTTTGAATATATATCTTCTAGAGGTGATGAAGCTTACGCTCCTGGTATCGCTAATAGCAGTAGAAGTATATTTAATAAAAAAGGAAACGTAAACGAATTAAGAGATTTAATTAACGCTCCTTTATCTGGTGAGTTTATTAAAAATAATCCTTCGTATGTAAAAAAATATACAAAAACTGTTAACGGTGAAGTGTATTTAGATAAAGATAAGTTACGAGTTGGCACTGTTTTAAGCGCTAATGACATGAAGATAATAAGAGAAGCTGAAGCTAATCAATCTTCTTACGCTAATTTAAGTCCAGAAAAAAGAATAGATAGATTAAAAGATCCAAATTTTAGAAATAATCAAGCAGAAAAAACTAATATATTAAAGAAAATACTCAATGTTATAAGTAAAGACGTAAGAGTAGACAAAAAAATAGTACCGGCTAGAATGGAATTTTGGGCAACTTGGATAAATAGTCAAGTTAATAATTCAAAACATCCAATTAGAGTTTTAGCTCCTATTGAATTCTTTTCTTTATCTAAAATACCAAAACGTAGCACGGTTGAAGGATATAAATTAAATAAAAAAGGTGAAGTAATTTCTGTAGATATTTTAAACTATGTTGCAGAACATTTAATGCCAGCTAATAACACAGCTAAAATAGCTGTTGATCTTATATACAACAACACTGTTAACAAAGATTTTAGTCTTATAAAAGATAATTATGTTCAAGGTCAATTATTAAAAACAGACGACAACTACGTAAATGATAAAAACATAGGTGAAGGTGGTTTTAAATCTCAATTTCCTAGTGAGTTTTGGAATATGGACAAACCAAATGTTTGGGTTAGATATTTATTAGGTAATCCTAATATAAATCTAAATGAATACGTTACTTATAAAAACGGTAAAGTAATGACTATTGCTGAAAGTTTAGGATTACCTTTAGGTAACTTAGAAAACAATCCTGACAACGTTCAGTTTCAAAATAAATTACTTAAAGAAATTTTATTAGAAAACAAAAGTGTTAAAAGTGCTCAAGCAGAATTTAAAACCGCTGCGCCAACTAACGCTAAACAAAGTAAAAGAGTTAAGATAAATAAGAAAACTTTATTTCCACTTATAAACGCTAATGGAACTACAGAGTCTTCTATTGAGGCGATGGGTGGCGCTGATAAAGCTGCTGAACTGGCTAGAGCTTTAGATACACCTTCAAAAGGTATTAGCGTGTTTGATTTTGACGACACGCTAGCTTACAGCAATAGTAAGGTTATTGTTAAAATGGAAGATGGAACTACAAGAAAAATAACACCGGCTGAGTTTGCTAGTGAAGCAGAAACGTTGGAACAAAACGGTGCTGAATTTAATTTTGATGAATTTAACAAAGTTGTTGATGGTAAAAAAGGACCATTAGCTGATCTAGCTTTAAAACGTCAAGACAAGTTTGGTAGTGGAGATATATTTGTATTAACAGCAAGACCACAAGCTTCTGCTGAAAGTATTAAAATGTTTTTAGATGGTATTGGTTTAAACTTACCTATTGAAAATATAACTGGCTTAGAAAATGGATCAGCTGATGCAAAAGCTTTATGGGTGTTGGATAAAGCAGCAAAAGGTTATAATAACTTTTATTTTGCAGACGATGCTATAGCTAATGTTCAAGCTGTTAAAAATATACTTGACCAAATAGATGTTAAGTCAAAAGTTCAAATAGCTAAACAAAGTAAAAGAGAAAGAATAAGTAAAGAGTTTAATGTTATTATAGAACAACAAAGTGGTAAAGAATGGTTTAAAACTTATTCTACAGCTAGAGCTAAAGTTCAAGGTAAAGCAAAGAATAAATTTGAATTTTTTATTCCTCCATCAGCAGAAGATTTTGTAGGTTTAATGTATAAAATTTTACCTAAAGGAAAAAATGGTGATAGAGCTTTGGTTTGGATAAAAGAAAATCTTTTAGATCCATATAATAAAGCTGAACAAGAAGTTATTGCAGCAAAAATATCTGTTGCTAATGATTTTAATGAGCTAAGAAAAAGTATAGATAATATTCCTAAAAACTTACAAAAACAAGCTGGATATAGTAATTTTACATGGTCTCAAGCTTTACGCGTGTACATGTGGAATATGCAGGACATGGATATACCAGGATTATCTGTAAGAGATAAAAATGCTTTAGTAAAACTTATTGAAGATAAGGTAGATATGAAAGTGTTTGCTGAAAAAATAATTTTCATACAAAAAGATAAAGAATATCCTGCGCCTTCAAGTAATTGGGTTGGTGGTAGTATTACTAGTGATATAATAAATAGTATACAAAAAACTTTTAGAAAACAAACTTTACAACCTTGGCAAGAAAATGTTGATGCTATATTTTCTGAAGACAACATTAATAAATTAGAGGCGTTATACGGTTCTAATTATATAACAGCTTTAAAAAATATTCTTAATAGAATGAAACGTGGTAACAACAGGCCTGTAAGTTCTAGTAAACAAGTTGAAAACGTTATTGATTGGCTTAACAATTCTGTAGGTACTATAATGTTCTTGAATAGAAAATCAGCTTTGTTGCAGCTTATATCTTCTGTTAATTTTATTAATTGGTCTGATAATAATATTGTAGCCGCTGGTAAAGCTTTTGCTAACCAACCTCAATATTGGAAAGACGTTATGTATTTAATGAACTCTGATTATTTAGTTCAAAGACGTAATGGTATGAAGATCAATGTAGCTGAATCAGAAATAGCTGATGCTTCAAAAAAAGGTGGATTAAAAGGAGTAATAGCTTATTTATTAAATAAAGGATTTGTATTCACAAGAATAGCAGATAGTTTAGCTATTGCTACTGGTGGTGCAACTTTTTATAGAAATAGAGTAAATGCGCTGCAAAAACAAGTAAATATAGATACAGGTAAACCTTATACTGAATCTGAAGCAAGTACTAAAGCTTTTGATGATTTTTATCAAATATCTGAAGAAAGTCAACAGTCAAGTAGAGCCGATAGAATATCAATGCAGCAAGCTAGTGGATTAGGTAGATTAGTATTAAACTTTGCTAACACACCTATGCAATACGCTAGAATTATAAAAAAATCAACTAAAGATTTATTAGCTGGTAGAGGTGATTGGAAAACTAATTTAAGTAAAATAGTATATTACGGAGCTGTTCAAAACTTAATATTTAGCGCTTTACAAGCTGCGGTATTTACTCTTTTATTTGATGAAGAAGAAGAAAAGAAAGACAGAACAATTTCAGATAAAGCAGAAGGTATAGGTTTTAGTATGTTAAGCTCGTTGTTAAGAGGTTTAGGATATGGTGGTGCTTTAGTAGACACAATCGTAGCAGTAAGTAGAGAAGTAGCGGTACAATCAAATAAAAAATCACCAGATTTTGAAGAAGCTGTGTGGAGTGTGTTTGATTTTTCACCAGCTATAGATTCTAAAGTAAGAAAACTTAGAAGCGCTGCTAATACTTTTAAGTATAATAAAAAAGAAATTGCAAGAAGAGGGTTTAATTTAGAAAATCCAGCTTATTTAGCTTTAGGTCAAATTGTATCGTCTACATTTAACGTACCTTTAGATAGAGCTTTACGTATGGCAATGACTTTAAAACAAGCTTCGGATCAAGACGTTGCTCTTTGGCAAAGAATAGCTTTGTTAGCTGGTTACAGTAGTTGGTCTGTTAATTTACCATATTGGGGAACTACAACTACTATTGAAAGAGAAACTAAGGAAGATGAAGAGATAAAAACAAAATACAAAAAAGAAGCTATTAGATTAAAAAAAATAGGTTACAAAAGGATACCAATGACTAAAGGTAAACCAAAAGGTAAACTAAATGTTGATTTTATAGAGGTAGCAAGACCTACCGGTAGCATTGAATATTGGTTAACTCCAGTTAAAAACAATTAAAACTAACGATATGAAAAATAAAAAAAATACTTGCCCTGTTTGTAATGGTTATTGCGGTATTTGCTAATTAATAAATAAAAATAAATATGAGTAATTTTAAAAGTCCATTCATGGCAAAAAGTCCTTTGAGAAATGATAGTAAATGTTCTAGCTTAAGATCTCAATTAGAAACCCAAAAAGCAAAGCTAGCTAAAATTAAGTCTGAATGTAAAGGTAATATTAGCTGTCAAGGAGAAAAAGGTATAGACACAGTACAAGAAACGATAAGCGTTTTAAACGAACAAATAGTAAATAATAATTGTTAAAATGGATAATAAAATTTCGGAAAACACTGAATTAACTTTAGATTTAAAAACACTTGCTATCATTGTAAGTTTTGTTGTAACTGTCGTAGGTATGTGGTTTGCTCTTCAAAAAGATATAGATCTAGCTAAAGAACTACCTAAAGCAGAAGTAAGCAGAACTGAGTATGATTTAAAGGATCAGTTAATCAGGGAAACAATAATGAATACGCAAGAGAAGGTGGAGCAAAATAGCGAGAAGCTAGATAAAATTGACGAAAAGCTTTACCAAATAATTAAAAAATAAAATCATGAAAAATATTTTAACTTTGATAGCGTTTTTAATTACTAGTTTGTTGTATTCACAAGAATATGTTTTAGTAGAAATTAATTCTGAGTGGAATTGGAGAAACTCTGCAAAAATAGCTAAGGTTAAAAATGTAAAAATAAAAAAAGCTTTGTTAGAAGATCAACCAGTGTCTTTACAAAAAAAAATAAAAGCTGTTCCAATTGCTATATTATATAAAGATAACAATGCTATAGCTAGATGGGATGCTGATATAAGCTTTAAGCTTGTTGTTACTGAAAGTGAAATAAATAAAGCTATAAAAGAAAGTGAAGAAAAGAAAATTAAATAGTACAAATCCTAAATATTATCCTGTTGAGGAAGTACAAAAAAAAGAAAGAAAAGAATTATTAGCTTCTGGTAGGGTTAAAGTATACGCAATATTTACTGAAAATAAATAATATGGAAAATATAAGTAAAAATATAACTTACGCGGAAGCAATACATTCAAGCACCGCTAAACGTAAAGGTATAGATAACACTCCTAATCCTACTCAATTAGAAAACATGAGGATTACTGCAGAGAAAATATTTCAACCATTGAGATCGTGGGTTGGTGGACCAATAAAAGTAAATTCATTTTTTAGATCACCAGAACTTAATACAGCAATTGGAGGAGTTGCTTCAAGTCAACATTGTAAAGGTCAAGCAATTGATATTGACGATGTGTATGGATGTAAAACAAACGCAGAAATGTTTACTTACATAAGAGAAATACTTGATTTTGATCAATTAATATGGGAGTTTGGTACAGATATGAATCCTAATTGGATACATGTTTCATATGTATCAGAAGAAGATAATAGAAATAAATGCTTAAAAGCTTATAAAGACGAATACAACAAAACAAAATATAAAACAATTTAAAATGGGTTACAAAAGTTATGCACAGCAAAAAGCCGTATGGGCTGATAGAAAAGATGGGGGTAAAGGACATCCAGATAAAAAGAAAGGTTCTCCAGCAAAAGCTCATGGAGGTTCTCATTTAGGTGAAGGACATGATACAAAACAACGAATGAAGTTTGATCCTGCTAATCGCAAGAGAGTACAAGCAATGCCTCAAAAAACTAAAGATAGTTTACAAGGTGAAGCTTGGAAAAATGATGGTCCTTTCTACAGTCCTAAATACCAGGTTAATGTAGATCCTGAAGATGGGGTATTGTCAAATAGACCTATTTATTCTGATGGTACTATGTTAACGTATCCATCTCTTAGCAAACCTGTTAAGCGTGAAACACCTTTAAATCACTGCGCTTCAGATATGATGCATTCAGGTGGTTGGCAAGAAATGAGAAAACACAATAGTCCAGGAACTACAGGTAATAAAGAAGGGATTAAGCATAATGAAAAAATGAGAGAAGATATAGGTACATTTAAAATGCCTCATTCACCTTTAAATAAAAACAATGAAGTTGATAAAGATAGTATCGCAACTTCAAAAGCTTGGAAAGATTTTAAAGAAGGTTATATGAGTAGAACAAAACACCCAGCTACTGGTAAACCAATAGATTCTACTTATAATAAAAATGAATATGATAGAGAGAAGCATGAATTCTATTTTGACAAGAATAAAAAGAAAATGAAACTAATACCTACAGATGATGGCGAGCAAAGAATATTAGATGGTATTGATAAAAGTCAATTAGCACCAGATAGAAAATCATCTAATGATAAAATATCTCCTTTAAACAAAGAAGGTAAAAAAGATGCTTGTTATCATAAAGTAAAATCAAGAGTTAAGGTTTGGCCAAGCGCTTATGCTTCAGGTCAACTAGTTCAATGTAGAAAGGCAGGCGCTGCTAATTGGGGAGAAAAATCAAAAAAGAAATAATGGCACATCCGTATAATAATAAATCACCGTTTAATTGTTGGAAAGGTTATGAAAGAGTATCAGGAACAACTCCTGGTGCTAAAGGTAGTTGTAAAAAATCTTCACCTGCAAATGCAACAAAAGGTGGTGGTACAACTAAAGTTTGTTTACCCAAGTCTAAAGTTAACAACATGAGCGCTGATCAAAAGAAAAAAGTTGTTAGTGCTAAAGAATCAGCTGGTAGATCAGGTAAAAGAGAAAGATCACAAAGATCTGAAATTAAAGGTGCTCGTAAAAAAGGAGCTACATTAAAAGATTGGTTTGAAAAAGAAAATTGGGTAAACGTTAAAACTGGTCAAGAGTGTGGCGCACCTACAAAAATGATTAAATCACCTTTAAACAACGATTATGAACCTGGTGAAATAAGATCTATAGAAGAAGACTTTGGACCAGCAGAAGTGAAAGGTGGAACTATAGGTGCTTTAGGAGGAGTTGGTAAGAGTTTGTTTAAAGCAGCAGAATTTATGATTTCAAATAGAAATAACCCACGAGATGAGGCTAGAAGCGCGCAATATAGACAAAAGATGAAAGACATTGGAAGCATGCGATTTGATACATCGGATACTGCTTTGACATCTCCAGTAGATAAAGTTGCTAAAACAACTAAGGGTAAAGGTAGAAATTTTAGAAGTACAGATGAAGGAGCTGGTATGACTGAGAAGGGTGTTAAAGCTTATAAAAAAGAAAATCCAGGTAGTAAATTACAAACAGCTGTGACAGGTGATGTAAAACCTGGTAGTAAAGCTGCTAAACGTAGAAAATCATTTTGTGCACGATCAAAAGGTTGGACTGGTGAAAGAGGTAAAGCTGCTAGACGTAGATGGAAATGTTAAGGATCAAATATAACGGGCGTACCATACCCGAAGATCCTGTAACTAAAGGGGAGTTCAATCGAGCTCCCCTTTTTTTTTATCCATCACAAGCAACGCAGTCTTCCATAGCTTTGTTAGCTATATCTCCACGTAATACTGATTCAGTTCTCATATAGTATAATGTTTTAATACCTTTTTTCCACGCGTCTAAATGAACTTGATTAATCCACTTAGGACTTGCTTGAGAAGGAAATGCTAAATTCAAACTAACCGATTGATCTATGTATTGTTGGCGTATTCCTGCTTGCCTAACTAATTCTAATTGATTTATTTCTTTAAAAGTTTTAAACACTTCTTTGGTAGAGTCGTCTAGATCTTTTATATCTTGAACCGAACCACCATCTGCTAATATTTTGTCCCATGTTTCTTTGTTATTAATTCCTATCTTTTCCAAAACTTTAACCAGTGTAGGATTTTTCCTAATGAACGTCCCTTTAGCAGATTGCTCTGTGAATACATTAGCTGCCCAGGGTTCAATCCCTGGAGATACGTTTCCAGAAAGTTTTGAATTACTAACAGTGGGAGCAATAGCGCGTAAATGGGTGTTGCGAAACCCAGTACCAACACACCAAAGAGGTTCTCCATAAACATCAGCAAGAGCCATGCTAGCTCGTTCAGATTCGATTTTGATTTGGCTAAAAATTCTTCTTGTTTCATATTGTGATAATAAACCCTCAAATGGTAAACCTTTTTCTTGTAGATACGTATGCCAACCAAGTACACCAAGACCTAAAGCTCTGCTTTTTTCAGCAAAACGTACAGAGTTTTCAAAACCTTTTCTGTATTTAGCTCTTTGTATAAATTCTTCAAGCACACCATCTAAAAACCATATTGAGTCATAAATGATATTTGTGTTTTTCCATTCGTCATACTTAGCTAGGTTTAAGCTAGATAGACAACAAACGAATGAATGATTTTCATCTGTGTGTAATACTATTTCACTACATATGTTTGTCATATGTACCTTCAGAGCGTTGTCTTTGTAAGCCGAAGGATTTTGTTTGTTAGTGTTCCCTTTAAAAAGCACGTAAGGTTCTCCAGTAGCTTTACGCTTTTGAAGTAGTTTTCCCCAACGTTTTCTAGCTTCTCCATCTCCTTGTTCAAGTCGTCGCATAAATTTATCGCCGACGACAGCGCATTGATGTAAGTTAAGCGATTGTCTGTTGACGTCTCCTTTAGGTTCACGTATTTCGATCCACTCTTCGAAATCGGGGTGATCAATGTTAATATTAACTGATGCAGCTCCTCGTCTGACAGATCCTTGATTAGTGGCAAGTATTGTGCTATCGTATATTTTACAAAAAGGCACAACTCCGTCGCTTGTTCCATTTCCTTTTATTTTAGCTCCAGCGGGTCTAATTTGATTTATACCGATACCAACTCCACCGCCGTGTTTAGCGAGTAGCATCATCTCTAAGTTCTTCTGTCCAATATCGACAATACTGTCAGCAACATCAATACCAAAGCAACTAATAGGAAGCCCACGATCAGTCCCAGTATTTGAAAGAACTGGCGAAGCCAAGCAAAGCCAACCTTTCCATATGTAATTAAAAAACGAATCAGCCATTTCAGGCTTATCCAACCTTTTAGCAACTGTTTTTGCAACTCTTTCATAAGCTTGTTTAGGGTTTTCGTCATTATATAAATAACCTCCACCTATTGTTTTTTTATAAACTTCATTATCTCCCCACTCTGGGTAATCCACTCCTTTTTTCCATTCATTATTCCACATTTGTTTCAAACTTTTTTTGTTCAATTTTTCTTTCTTCTACTTCTTTTAGTTCATTAACTATTTTTTCCCAATCATCTTTTCCTATGTGCATTTGAAACGCTGTTAAAGTTCCTTGCGCTAGAGACGTTGTGTTTTGAAGTTCTTTTATTAATTCTCTTACAACATTTGTAAGGGCTTCTACTTTTTTCTTTAATTTATTCTGTGACATATTTATAAAATATTACTAAAACTTTTCTAGGGTTATTAAATTTATTAGGGTACTTGCTATGAAAATAATTACAAGGATATGACAATAATCTATTAGGTTTATATCCTATTATTGATTTTAATTTCCATTTAGACTTATCATCAGCATCGTCTATCAACATGCGGTTAAATTCTTCTGCATCTGATTCTATATAAGTTTCACCATAATTTTCATGTTCCCAGAACGCTGTGCCGTTTAAATCATGATAATTAGATTCAAGATATAATACTGCTGCTCTATCAGGTTTTTGTCCCTCTATAATAGTATCATTATGTATTCTCCATTCATCATCTTCATTACCTTCTGCTTTTCTAATAAACGCTCTTATTATGTTTATGTTTTTACCTTCAATACTATATAAACCTTTTGCTAATAAATTAGGAAATTGTTCTGGTAATTCTTTAACCCAAAATGATTTGCCAGGTGTTTTAATTTCTTTAAAATCATCAGCGTAATCTAATAACGCTTTGAATATCATAGGTTTTAAAAAACTATCTTGTATATATATCATATCATGTAATGCATTATTAGAAACATACCAGCAGGTATACATGTATAAACAAAGTCCATTATTTCAGGACTACCTTTATCTAAGTACCAGTCATAAACTAGTTCTTTTGCAGCGGCTATTATTACTGTTAACCATAAACCGTTTACTCCTATTAGAAACAAAAATATAAAACTTAATATTGCTCCGTAAAAAAAGTGTAACAGTTTGTCTTTTGGTATACTACCAAATATCTTCAAAATCTTCTCCTTCATTTGCTTTACTATAGTCAGTCGGCCGAATTGCAAAAAAGTCAGTGTGAGTGTGACCCCCAGTAAGATGATAGAACCAATCAAGATTCGCTGCTGCGTCTTTGTCATATTGGAAAAATCTTCTTTTATCTGTGTAACCAAGTTCTGATAATTTTTCATTTGTTCTTTTTCTTATAAATTGTTTTAAATCGTATGACTTTAAATTTTCTATATCACCCATTTCAAACATCTTATCAATATATTTTTCTTCAAGATCTATCATTATTTTTGCAGCAGAATAAATATCTTCTTTGCATTCATCTTTTAATTCAGGTAATTCTTCACACATATGTCTATATAATTGACAACCCATTCTACTATGTAGTGATTCATCTCTTACAGACCATTTCATTTGTTGTCCGATTCCCTTGAGAAGATTACGTAGTTGAAAAGAGTATAAAACAGCAAAAGCTGAGTACAGACTAACACCTTCTGCGAATGCTGAAAACACCGCCAAGCTTCTACCAATGCCCACAGGATCAGTGCCGTCATAGCTAACCAGGTTGTCAAATCTTTCCGACGTCGCCGGTTCGTGAAGAAACGCTTCAAAGTTTTCAAGTCCAAGTGTTTCATTTAAATAACTGTATGCAACAGCATGTATTGTTTCTTGTGAGCCGAACATCATAGCCATCTGTTGCACTTCATGTTTTGGAAACCATGATACGACTTTTTGTGTCCAGTAATCTGATACTGCACATTCTGTTTGAGCAAAACCTAATAGTATATTACCTACTAGGTTTTTTTCGGAATCAGTAAGCTTTTCATTCCAGTCTTTCACATCACCTGACATAGGTATCTCTGTGTGTAACCAAAATGCTTGCGCTTGCTTTAACCAACCTTCAGTATAATATATAGGGTATTCAAACGGTTTATAAGGTATTCTCTCTTTAAATAAACTCATATTAATAAGGTATTTCAAATGCTATATCTACAAACGGTAGATAAAACACGTATGTTATTTGATTTTCTTCTTCATAAGCTCTGCACCCAAATAGTATACCTGGGTAGAAACCAAATGATAAAGACCAGTTCCATTTTTCTTTATTATCCATAAACTTTTATATTATACTGGTCTTGATATTCAACCAGTTCTTTATATTTAACTTTTCCTCTTTGTTGCCAAGACCATTTAACCCACTTGTCAATTTGTCTTTCAGCATATTTTTTTCTAGCTACTAACTTCGCGAGGTTAGGATTAGGTCTACTGTTTCGTCGCATTCTTTTTGATTTTGTGGTTTATACAATGTTACGTTAGGAAACTGCGTCATAACAAGTCTTTTAAACAATTTCCAACGCATAGGAAAAGATTCATTTGCTCTCCCTTTTGTTTCAATTATAAAATCTTCTCCAATAAAATCAGGAGTATACTTAATAGGTAGAATACGTTTGCATCCTCTATTTTTATACATACCTTTTCCATTAGAACATCTTTCATAAACTTCATTTTCAAAATGAAAACCAGCTAGCAGAACAAATGTCTCTCCTTCATATTTTGATTTAATTTTTGCTTTTTTTAAAGCCATATACATATATCGCTCTAAACCTGAAGCAAAGTTAATACCATCATATGATACTTTTTTTGATTGTACAGGACCTTTTTTGCGTTTATAAAATTTCTTCTTCATTAACGTTTATATTAGTTACATCTGTCGTAAATCTTTTGTAAGCCACTTCTTCTATTTCATCTTGCAAACAACGTTTAGCAGCTTCAATATAAAGTAACGCATCCATTAATTCTTCTTGTACATCAATCAAGAAACGATTAAGATCTTTTTCTTGACCTTCTATTTCTTGCATCATTGTAGCTCCATATTTCTTTTGACCTATTAAGCTACGTTCGTCCATCTTCCTTAGTACTTGTTGTACTATCTTGTCTTTAGTTTTAATCTGCATCTTTTACAAATGTTCCATTAATCATTTTACCTGTTCTTTTACTAATAACTCTATAAGCGCTTTCTATACATTCCTCAATTGTAACACCTTGCATGTGTGACAAATTTGTTAGTACAACAACCATATCGCCAATAGCATCTATTATTTCAGGTTTATCATTTTTAAGTAATGCTTTAGCTAGTTCACCAGCTTCTTCTTGAAGCTTTACATATTGAGTATGCGCGTTACCTTCGTCATATAAACCTCTATCTTGTGCCCATTCTCTAATTCTGCTAAACATTGCGTCATCTTCACATTGAACCATAACGGGTTCTGTAAACATATCTCTATTGTCATAAGCTCTAGCAAAAGCTTTATTGTAAACATAACATCTATTATTATTATACATAGATGTTTTAACGTTATCCATTATCCATTTAATTGTTTGACTAGTAATCTCTAAAGTACCGTGTTCTGTTTTCCACTCCATACCTATATTATCTAGCAACTGTCCTTTTAGTTTATTAACAGGACATGGAAACGTAGTAGTTTGTTCTGTTACGTTTATTTTCATTTTATTTGATTTAAATAATTCATTATATTTTTTACGATCAACTTTATAGCCATAAGACTTTTGAAGTTCTATCTCTTTCTCTGATATATAATCTATATCATCGGACTGATCAAGAACTTCATATTCGTCTGCAGTATAACCCTGCGTTAACGTAACTCTCTTAGTAAGATTACATGTAACGCCGATCTTTTTACCCGGAATGTGATATAAATAATATGTCATTATAATTTATTGTTATATAAGTGTAAATTATGTGCGTAATGATAATATTCACCAATTTCAATATTTAATCTCTCTGCAACCATTGTTTGCAACATACTAAATTGGTATTGATCATTGCAAAAGCCGTACCAGAGATCATTAGAACGCATTAAAACAGCCATATTAAGCTTATCGTTTAGTATTGTGAACTGAACAGCATAAGTACAAGGCGTATCTTTAGCATAATACTTATGTTCTTTAGCATCATAAATACTTATTGCCGCGTGTCTAGTATCTTTGCAATTCTTTAGCTTTGCAACAACATAATCAAGTTGATCTTTACGTTGCCATTGCCAACCGTAATTACTATTAACATTGCCTTTACTGTCAGCCATACGCTCCCATATTTGTGGTACTTTACCATATATTTCTCCTAGCTTTTTAATATTAGGATTACCAGATAAATACCATTCCCACTCTGCCATCGCGTAGTTTAGTTTCCAGTCACGTTCGTCGTTAACAATATAATTTTGTTCGGGTTTTTCTAACGTAAAACCTACGTTGAATAAAGCTTTAGTATCACCGAACTCGATACCATTGATTCTTATTTCGTTTAAGAAATAACAATAAGCTTCGTCTGCATTTTTAAATTTTCTGCGCATATTTATTATAATAGTATTTATAGAACTCGTACATTTGTATCCATATTGATACTGGACCATATGCTAATGGAGATCTATTTGTTTTATTATTCATTTTAATTTCTATATACCAAGTACCTTCACCCGTTGCAAACGGAGATATATATATTCCATTGTTTATACACCACCTGTATGCTTCCGTTTCCAGAACAGTAGGCATATAGTTTCCCATTTTGTTTTTCTTTATTCGTGGCATCTATTCCCAAGGCATTGGTTCTTCTTTTATTTTATCCATAACGTGAGGTATAAAACAACCTGATTTTGGTTCCCATTTAAAATGAGCTTCAGCACCGTTTTCACCTAGGTTTTGGAACTTAACTTTTAACACTTTTGCTTTAACTGTTTTAGCATCATAGTCACGATGTACTAATATACCGTGGTAACTAGCATCGTACCATTCACCACCACCTTTAATGTTATACATATTTGGCTCTTCAATTTTACCATCATTTGTTTTATACATTTTAGTAGGGTGTGCTACAATAAAAACTAATACATCAAACTTCTTAGCAAAGTTTTCTATTTTAGTTAAGTATTCCATTGTATAAGTATTAACATCTAATGAGCTAGCATTTTTATCTCTAACTTTATTAAATGGATCAATGACTAAGCATTTA
>Ga0181399_1000036_pt1 | contig 40998 bp, 27 predicted proteins | sample 22SPOviralmetaG_FD_130128 | JGI IMG/M metagenome (GOLD analysis project Ga0181399, IMG submission 130128) | Marine viral communities from the oligotrophic San Pedro Time Series (SPOT) site, San Pedro Channel, CA, USA - 22 SPOT_SRF_2011-05-21 | ecosystem: Environmental > Aquatic > Marine > Strait...
GAAAGAACGGAACCTTTATTCCTATCAACTAATCCAGAAGTGACATAGGTAACTGTATCTTTCGCCATTTTGATACCTTTCTGCCCACCTGCACCAGATACCATTCCAATCGGAAAGTTTGGTTTTGGTGAATATACAAAGTATTCTTCTATTTCTGGGTATAGAACCTTACTTGTTTCTGAAGTTCTAGAAAGATCAATTCCTTCGGCACCTTTACTCAGTTTCTTTTCTTGACGAACAAACTTCATTTTTGAGGGATCAATATACCTCAGTTCTTTAATCCCTTCTTCTGGTTTTTTAATATCTATTACTTTATGGTAATATAAACGTCCATCAACATACCAATTTCTAAAAATTTCGTGTGATTTTTTATCAAAATCTAATAGTTCTTTGATATATCTAAATTCTTTTCTAATAATATCTTTTAGTTTATCACTCGCACTAACATTAGAAAGTTCAACCTCTACAGGTGAATCGTAGAGATCACTAACAATTGCTTCATTGACAACGTCTTCTACAGCATTATCCACCTCTGGGTGGATTGACATTTCTCTATATCTTTTTAATAATTCGTGTTCGTTTCTATATGCACCTTCAATATCGACATACGACCCATAAAATCCACTAGCAATAAAATTATCAACCCCGTCCCCATTATTAGGGGGAACGGGGGATAATACTGATTTTGATTTTGATTCACTAGGCTCAATAGAAAATCCAAAGAGTTTTGCCATTTTATAATTTTACTGAGTTATTTTAACTATTTATCAGTTCACTGCTGGGTATGCTGATGAATCATCACCAGAACCAACAGTCCAGTAAAGAACTTGGAATTCAACGGTGAACTCTTCAATAGTATCTGTGGTATCCATTGAGAGTGCGATCTCTGAGATATTTGTTGGGAATAATCCAACAAAATTGTAAAGTCTCAAAGTATCACCATTTCTATCAAGTTGCTTAACTAGAGCATCTGCAGTATACATTGATGGATCAACTTCACCAGATCCGTTTGTTAGTCTACTGATACCGTTCATCCATTGTTCAACAGATGTTCTGATTTGGAAATCAGCATCATTGAGAACAGTAACTGTCCAAGTATCGAAAGTTCTTTCGCCAGCAACCTTAAGGATCCTTCCACGGAAAGGAACCTCAACTGGAGTGATATTGGAAGCAGGTAAATTTGCTGCCTTTACCATGAAAGGAACTTTACTTGCAATACTGGTAGTATTGTCAATGGATGCATTTTCAGCAGAAGGAGTTGCTTCATTACTCATGAAACCGAGCGTTTGACCCGCACCATTTGGAAAGTTTAATTCAACTTCAAACAGATTAGGTCTGACTCCACCTCCCGCTAATTGTCCTTTAAATTGGGAAATTGTTCTGAATGCCATTTTTTATTACCTCGTTAAGAGTACCTCTTGAGAATTAGTAGAATTAAACGTTTCCAACCACTTCTGCGAATGAGACACCAGTTCTGGTGGCAACAAACGTCAGTCCAACAAAGTTGATGGAGCGTGATGGTTTAATAAAGATGTCTGCAACAAATTCATTAGAATCAATAACTGCTGCAGTGTTGTTAGATTCATCGCAAATGAGTCTAAACTCTTGAATACCACGCTTTGCTTGAACATCTCTGAGGAAAGGTTCAACAGCATTAACAAAAGAACTTCTTGTAAGAGGATCGTTAAATTCGAACATTACGTCTCTTGCCGCACCCTTGATTGCTTCTTCAAGATAGATGAACAATCTACGAACGTTGATTCTATCAAACGCCGATGATTTGTTAAGTGCGGTCTTATCACCAAATAGTGTGATACCACCACCAGGTGTAAAGATTACTGGGTTAATTCTTGCACTATAGAGTCTATCTCTCTGTGTTTGACTTGGGTTGTAAGCAAGTTTTACAGCATTGAGAACAGCACCTCTTGCAGTTCCAGCAGGTGAGAACCATGGGAAGTTAGTTGCATCATTTCTAGCACACATGCCAGCAATGTCACCATTCAGTGGGACATAACGGAAAGTATCCGCAAATCTGTCATACATGTATTTGTATCCACTATCCAATATTCCATACGAAGATGAAGGAATAGGAGCGTAGAAATCTAGAACGTTTTGAGTGATGTCAGCAGCACTCTTAACGGTATAACCACTACCACTTGTAGTGAGAAGTTCAGATCTGCAAGGTGAAACGAATGCAACACAATCCTTTCTAGTATCGGCAATGTTGATTACCTTACTTGCAAGTGCTTGTGCAGAAGTTCTTTCATAACCTGCACCACCCATTAAAACAAAGTTGATATCATAATCATCATTGTTCAGGAAGAGATTGTAACCAGCGGCAAGATCACCAGTGCTTGCAGCAAGTGCTCCAGTTGCATCGAGATCTGTGGTTCCATCATAGTTTAAACCACCAGTAAGAGTTAACAGTTGATTACCCGCTGCACCAAACTGAATTCCAGATGCTGATTGGTCCCAACCAATATCTGAAGCCTTGGTAAATGATCCACTTGTAAAACCAGTAGTGGTGATACCTGCAGGTGCTCCACCAGCAAAGATATACTCTGAAGATTCTGCAGAATACTTTCTCCAATAAGAGGTAGCACCAGCAGAATAAGTAGCATCAGATGCCTTAGAAAGTGCAATGTGCTTTTCAAGAATGGTTCCTGCATTACCAGTTACATCACCATCAGCATCAAATACAACAACATGAACTTCATCATGTCTTGCACCTTTATCTTCAGCATAAACTGAAGTTCCAGGTCTATCTGCTAAAGTGCTCCAAGAAACTGTGGTGTTACTATTAATAGCAATAGTTTGATTATCAAACCAATCTTGTTGAGTGGTTCCAGTTGTTGATGCAAATGCAACAGTTTGACCAGCAGTATGAACACCTAGTGCTCCATCTTTTGTGAACGCATATGTTCCACCTGGTTGATAGTCAACAACACTTACAGTTCCTGAAGCAGAAATATGTTCAACAACTTTAACTGAAATTTGTGTTGCAGATGCTTCAGTAATGATTCCCTTGAGGTAACCATCAAGTGCCTCTGTTACTCCAACACCAATTTTGGTTCTACCAACCATTGATTGGGTGATACCCATACCAACAGCAACACCAGTTCCAAGACCATCGAGTCCAGAAAAACCACTGAGGATTTGGTCTGCTAAACCATCAATGATTGCAACCTTCATCCCATTACCCCAAGATCCAGGGTATTTTGCTGCAACTGTTAGTCCAGGAATAACGTTCTCGTCATAACCGAGATTTACATAATCCTCATAACTTCTGATTTTAAGTGCAGATCCTGAACCTGCGAATGCGTTTTTAAGATCTGTATCGTCAGATCTTACGACCTGAAGAGATCCACCATATGCAAGATACGAAGATGCCACCAACCACGTTTCGTAGTGGTTATCAGTTGCGTATGGACTTCCGAATGTGTTTAAAAGCTCCTGCTCACTATTGATAAGAACTGGTTCATTGACTGGACCTTTTTCGAAAGGTCCAACAATCGCACCAATACCTTCGGCAGTTGGATCAACCCTTCCAATGGTTAGATCAACTTCCTTAACAACAATGCCAGGAGATGCTAAATTTAGCGGCATCTTAAGTTCCTCTCTCAGTCCTAGTTTATTCTAAAAATATTTATTAAAACAGGTATTTTCATTCGGGAAACAGTGTGTGAACACCTACCAATCAGGATATGAATCAAGATATTTGCAGATATCTTTTGATTTTTTTATCTTTCTAGTATTAATCACTCTTATTTTCGTGCATTCTTTACATTCATATGAATATGCAGAAGGTCCACCACCCTTTCTAGTTTTATAATATCCATCAACTAAATCCTTTATCACCCCACATGACTTACATTTCCTTTGTTTAAAGATTAAGTGTTCTAATTCAAACTCTTCATCAAAGTCCATTACATATAATCCCACATATAAGATTTATCACCATATTCATCAGCATACCAAGTTTCGCCTTCATTATCAGTAAACGTGGATTCGTTAAATCCATCAGCAATAAAACCAAACGGTGCCATGTCTTGTTCTATCTGATTCTTTTGTTCTTCATACAATCTTTTACGAATATCATTATCAGTCATTTCTTTGAAGTAGTCTTGTGCAACTAACCAGGAGAAAATAACTAAACACATAGCAAGGTCATCATTACAACCTTCTTCTGCCTCAAAAGAATTGTGTTTTTGAGCAAATGTTGTTAATTCTGAAATAATTTCATAATCCGAAACCAATATCTTATCGTCTTCTAGAAGAGTTTTTAAATTTGAACATCCTAATTTTTTAACTGCTGCCGTTGTTCGCACGCCAAGTTGAGATTTTTTACCACTAAACCCAGATCCAACAATTTGACCAGCACGCCCTCTCATAGAACACATGAGAAGATTTTCATTTTCTAAATCAAAATGCAAAATACTTGCTACTTGATCACCAATATCATTAACTTCTACTAAAACAAATGAATTATTATATGCTCTCGTGACTTCATCAATAACACTAGGAAACAACATTGGTTTAATTTCATTGTTTCTATACTTTGCTACTACCCTATATGGGAACTCTGTGATATCAAATATAATAAATGCAGAATAATCGTTCCCCATCCCGCGAGCAACATCGACAGTAGTAAGATAGTTGTGTGATTCTTGAGGATCTTCATAAATGTCTAAACCAGCATTTCTTTGAATTGGTTCATCATAAACTAAATTCCTTAACTTTGCAGGACTAATAAGAGTATTAACAGATCCAAGAAATTCACATTCAAATTCAACTTTGAATTGTTGCTCAGAAGTGTTGGCAATAGTTTGTTCTTTCCATACTATATCTCTACCAGGAACTTCGGACCAGTGAACATCTGTTGGTATATATTCATTCTTACCTTTTTCTGCATCATGCCACATACGGTAGAAATGATTCATACCCCTAGGAGTAGAAACAATAATTACCTTTGTGCTCTGTCCAGAAGAAATAGTAGGATAAACAGAGGCAAAGAAGTCATCAGCAATGTGATTCGGGATGAACGCGAACTCATCAAGAAAGATGACATTATAGGATCCACCTCGGACAGCAGATGAAGAAGTAGAATTAGCTGAAATTTTGGACCCATTTTCTAATTCGAGAGAACCCTTATTCCAAGATATAATACCTTGTTGCATCCATTTAGGCAAGTTTTCATAAGCAAGTTGTAATCTTCCAAGTAGGTCTCTTGCTGTAGATGCTTTGTTTGCTAAGATTGCGACGTTAACATTGTCGTTAAAAACAGCGTAGTGTAAAAGATATGATACACAAGTTGTAGACTTGCCAGTTTGGCGAGGCATCTTACATATATTAAATCTTTGATCATGAAAGTTTTGAATTAACTTTTCCTGAAATGGATACATGTCAAAAGGGACAAGACCATGATCAAGTGAAACTATTTTTATATAATTTCTTGCAAAATAAACAGGGTCACTTTTACATTTGAGGAACTCAACGATTATATCTTCAGTCCACTCAATCTGAGTATTTGCTTTTTTTAGGTTAGGATTACCAAGATAAATTTCACTCATACACTAACCTCAACAATTCCAGCGTTTTCGTGCTTTACAGATTTTCTTGTCTGGGGTCTTAGTGCAATCAATGTTATGCATATCTTTTTGACCCTTGGAACGGGAACAATATGATGAACGTCTCTTTGAAGACTTACTTCCCTTCTTTAATTTAGATGGTTTTGTTGTAACAGCAGTTTGCAACTTTGAACCTGGATTTTCGCGCTTATATGCATTAACAGATTTTTGACTCATTCCATCCACACCGTCTTTACGATTTGACTTTTGCCAGTCTTCTGAAAATTGATTAAAAGTTTTATTGCCTTCTTTTACACAACGATTATAAGTCTTACCAAAAAGTTTTTGAGTTCCTACTTTCTTATAACCCTTCCAACACTTCTTTGCTTCATCAAGCATTCTGCTTCCAATACCATCTGTTGCCTGAAGTGGTTCTGGTTTGATAATATCAATAAAATCAAATCTCATTTCTTTGAAATCATCTCTCCAGTTGGAGTGATCATATCCTTCATTTTTAGTCTTATTACCCCAGTTAGCAGCACCCTTTTTACGACACTTGACTAAAGCACCTGATGCATAAGCAGAAGGCCACACAGAATAACGAGACTTGACCTTATGATAACAGGCATCCTTTTTACCTTCGCTTACCATTTTTGCCTTCCCTTTTCTATCTGGATTTGGATCTTCTCTACGTTTTTTTGAAGCTCTTCTTTCTCTCTCATCTTTACTCATTGATGCACGATCATCGGCATCTCTACAGAATGGTTTGGTTTTTTGACCAGGTTGTTTAGCGCAGGGTTTTCCATCGTATTTACCACCTGTCTGTTTCCAACCACCACCTTTGAACCAATCACGAAGAGAATATCCCTTATCTTTTGCAGATTTTCCATCACGTTTTTCTGCAATAGTTTCCTCATTAGTTACATAATCTGCAGCGGTATCAATATAATCTGCTGCTTTAGTGATTTTTGATTGAACCCACGCCTTAAGTTCACCTTCACCCTTTTTACCCATTTTCTTTTCAAGACGGGAAGCAGCGTTCTTAATAGTTTTGAGTTCGGAACGAGCCATAGAATACTCGTGATCTTTCTTTTCTTCGTTCACTTTCTTTCTATTCCTACAGTGTGCTTGTTGTGAGAATCCTTTTGGATTATTGCAATCGATAGATTTTTTATATTTTGCACTCCATGCTTCTGATACTCCTCCGCCATCAGAGCCCCCATTAGACTCCCCATTCCCATTTCCATTGCCATTTGCACCATTTCCATTGCCATTCTTTTTCGTATCCTCTTCTGTTTCTTCTTCTTTTTCGCGACGAAGCCATCCACCCAGACCCACACGATATCCTAGTGGAATCTTTTTACACTTTTCATCTTTATAACAGTAATAATAACCCTGCTTACACTTTTTCATTATTAGTGTCTGAGTTACTATTATTTAGAAAACCTTGTTTTAGTAGTTTTTGCAGATCTGATGTTGACCCAACAAATAATGCATTATTTGTAACATTATTAGTTGTCTTTGTTGTAGAATCTTCTTCAAGATCTTTTACTTTTTTCTGAAGATCAACTAATTTATCTGTTGTATCTGCAACACTTTTAATAAGTTGTCCAGCAACTTCATATGCTCTGGGACTTCCACCTTCCCCAGCAAGTTCCATGATACCATTGATCGCTTCTTGACCTTTTTCAATCAATGAATATAAGTTTGCTCTTGTATATTCATAATCCTTTGTAAGGTCTTGAGAACCTTTATCGGGAACCTTTAGTTCAGTAGGTTGTCCTTCTGTTTTAACGATCTCACACTTAGTGTTAAGAGCATCATCGATAGAATCAAATTTGTCAGACATAAATTAGATATCAATTTTTCTCGTTGGACTAAAGTCTGCTCCACTCTCAAAGAAATCAAGACTTTCGTTGAATCCAAAGTCATCACCTGGTGCAACGAGAGCATCATCAGCAGTGCTGAGAACATTGAGTTTTGATCCCTTGCGGTGTTCTGCTGCAATTGTTGCGCTGTGTGCCCTCTTAACCGTTACAGAGGTGCTAGTTAACTTAGTTACCTTCATAATCTCACTATCAATGATAACTCTATTATCAACTGCAATACCAGAAGTATCGTTTAATTCAATTACAGTTTCTGTAAGATCAATAGTTTCTGTTGTTAGTGATCCAGTATCGTTATCATAATCTTTTCTTGCCTGTGGGGTAGCAGTATATCTAACTTGTCTCTTTGCTTTTTGTCTATCGGTATCGGAATAGTAATCAACTTGAACCTTACGGATAATTCCATCCGTGCTATCTGCAATAGGACCAAACAGATATGTTTTTGCTGTAAATTGTAATGTATAGATTAAAGCTCTACGGGTGGAAAAATCACCTTCATAATCATCTTGAAATGAAATATTATCTAATACAACTGGTATATCTCTTTTTTCTCCGATTGAGTCTACTAACTCAACAGTAATATTAAATGCTGGTTGAAAATACGGAAGAATTTGTTCAACAATTTGAAGAGCGTCATCGTTTAATTTTGTGAGAATGTTTAATTCAAATCCAAGATTATATGGCACTGGCATATAAACTTTTTTAATTCTACTATTATCATCTACTGCCTTAAAAGTTTGGGTTATCGAAACTTTTCTTGTGGGGTCATATGAAATACTATTCATTTCAAAAGACATTCTTGGCAATGTAATTTGAACTGCTCTATTTAAATCTTCCTGCTGCTCTAATCTTGCCAAGAATTTTTGAGCAGGACCATATGCTAGTGGAACCTTAATTTCACTTTCAACATTTCCATTCGCATCATCATGTTTCACGTAAATTTGATTAAACAGAGTTCCAAAAGAAACAACTGTTTTTCTAATTACTTCGTGATAGAAATATGTGCCTAACATTAATAATTACCAAAAGGGTTCGATTCTGTAAAATCAACTATGAGATCTGCCTCAGTCTCAATAGAATCATTGTCAGTATATTTATCATAGGTATCATCATTGGTATAAAAATCTGCCGCATACGTTGCAGAAGATGCTGCACCAACAATCAATTCACCATTTGTAAATGTTCCATCAACATAGGAAATTTTAAGTGTATTAGATTCGGGAATCCATTCTTTGACTCTTGCTGTTGTTCTCGAAGATTCTCCTGTAATTAATTCATTAAATTGATATGTTCCAATACCTGAAATTGCTGGAGGATCTGCAACAGTGACTGTTGGGTTTTCTGTATAACCAATACCAGGATTAACAATTCTTACTGCAGTAATAACATTTCCTTCCGAAATTTCTGCCCTTGCAACTGCTCTAACACCATTTTTATTTGAATCTTCATTGGAGATTGAAACTATTACAGATCCATCATAACCACTTCCACCACTAGTAATTGTAAATCCGGTTACCGTACCTCCAGTGCCAATAGTTGCTGTTGCTGTTGCTGTATTGATACCAGAAGATGGTGTTGACAATGTAACTGTGGGTGCAGTTTTATATTGTGTTCCTGGATTTGTCAATGTAATTGATGTAACAATTCCACTCGTGGTAGATGCTGTTGCAACTGCACCTACAGATGGATGAGCAACCGTAACTGTAGGAACTGCAGGATATGCAGAACCAGCATTAACCAAAGCAAAGGAAACAACACCTTTATCTGTAGTTTCAATTGAAGCAGTTGCTGCTGCCCCAACACCACCACCACTATAAATTGTTATTCCTGGTGCGGAAGTATAACCAAATCCAGCATTTGTTAATAGAATTTCTTTTATTGAACGAACACCAGCAACTGCTGTTGTTATGGCAACTGCTGTTGCAGTTCCACCTGATACTGGTGAATCATCAAACTGGATGATTGGTGATGATGTGTAACCATTTCCATCATTATTCAAAAATACTTCTCTTACATAACCAGTATTGATAACAGGGGATACTGATGCAGTCTCACCAATTCCAGCAAGTTTTAGTGTGGTAATATAACCTTCATCTTGAATTTGAGTATCTATTTCATCAACAGATGTGTTAATAACTTCGTCTTCATATTCAAAGAGTTCACACTTGAGTTGATAGACGTAGTTTTTGCCTAACTGATAGAAAGGATCTTCGTGTTCTACAAATTTAACTTCAAATAATCTTTGTCCAAAAGGAAAATAAATTAAATCACCTTCTCTTGGTCTACCAGATACAATAATTTCATCATCACTTTCTCCCTCAAGAAACATTGCGATAAAATCATCAAATCTTTCTTTTGATATTGTAATTGTCAACTCATCTCTAAGTGACATTCCAAATTTAGTTAGAATATCTCCAGCACCAGAATGTCCTTCATATGTGTTGACATATGCTTCAATAGTGTAGTTATCATCAAATTTGGAAGTTTCAACTTCGTTTAATATAGTATCTCTATTAACTATCTTTCTTGGAATGTAGGTAACATCAACCCCATACATTCTAAGTTGCTCATTAATTAGTTCTTGAACAAGTCTTTGTTCCGACTGAGAACCTTGTAGAAAAAATGGGTTTAACATTATCCAATAAGATCTAGAGGTGGTAATTCGTGCTCAAGCATCATTATTTGCTTGAGTTGTTCTATTTCTTTTTCAGCATCTTCATAAATTTCTCTACCATTTAATTCAATACCACCTGGCAATTTAACTCCCCTAAATTTAATTAAATTTTGTCCCCACTGGCGTTTGATTAATGATGTTAGATATTTTTTAACAAAACTATCATTATAAACTTGAGTAAATGAATCTGGATCAAGTGCTCTATAACAATCAATAACTAAAAAGTCTCCAGCATTTTGTGCATTCCAATCAATATCAAGATACATTCTATCTTGACGCTTATTAAATCTGATTTGCTTATCAGTTGTTAATAAGAAATCAATATCTTCCAAATAACTCTTAGTCATTGCATATTGTAATAACTCAACAGAATTAAAGTAATTTAGATCGTTTAAAAATAATTGATATTTAATACTGAACATCCCACCAGAGATGCTGCTAGTATCAAATTTAAATATCTTTTCAATCCCAATAACTGAATCTGGAACTTGAATAAAATTAGAATTTTCGTAAAAATTTGATGTGAAAGATCCAGAACCACTATCTACAGAAGTTGCTGTGGTGGTTACAATTCCAACACCAGTCGTTCCGTTTGCTCTTCCCCTGTCAATATCTGCTTGCTGTAGTTCATACTTAAGGTACATCCTCTCAACACCATCAAAATGGCGCTCATTGAAGTACTGGATGGCATCATCAACTAAATCATCTATTTGGTCATCATCAACATTTATCTCCAGGACAGGAGCACCTAGACGCCTTAAACAGTAATCAATTAATCCTTGACGTGTTGATGGTTTTGCCATTATTCTTCAACCTCTGAGTTCTGATAATCATCATCTTTTGTCGAAGGTTTTGATTTAGATCTGATAGTTACTGGTTCTGGTTTTTTATACTCTAAAAGTTCAGATAGTAATCTATTCTTTTCATCTTCAAACTCTTTTGTTAGTGTTTGAATTTTTGCCTCCAACAAAACATTTTGATTTGTTAGTGATGCTAATTTTTGATTATAAATGGTCACTAACACATTAATATCTACTTCACTATTCATAATCTCTAGAAGGTTCCTCCGTCAATTGTTGATGTCCAAGTTGGTTTACTTGTATATGTAGTAGCAACGTTTGTTGGATTTACGCTAGTACTTGCACCATCATCAACAATATCGTTAGTTGAATCAAATGTCCCTTGAACACCGATTAATGTCACACTATTTGATGAAGATGTTGTGGTTTTAACCATACCATACGCCGCACTATTATTTTGCTGCGTAACTTGTGATCCGGCAGCTAAAGATACATTACCACTCAACGTGAGAACAATTTCAGTGACTGCTGTTAATATTTGAGTTGAAGTTACTGTGGTATCAGCATCACCTGGTTGATTTGTAGATCTTTGAAGACCAGTGCTATCAAAATATACAATACCATTAGTATCATAATTACCAGATTGATAGTAGATACCTTTAATATCTAAGAAACCTTTTGCTCCTCCAACAACACTATTGCTAATAGATGCATCAGGAATGTAGGTTAATCTTCTGCTGTTATCAGCATGTGTTCCATGATTTAATGCACCTGCAGAACTATCAGCGATAGAACTGTCATCCATACCAAAGAAACCAGTTTTGTTATTTCCAACGCCACTGCTTGTGTTATAGTCGAATGAAATACCACGGTCTGTATTGGTATCAAATCCGTGAGTTACTGTAATTTGTGTGGTTGTAGAAAGACCAGCACTTGTTGTTCCACTAAATGTAACAACTTTTGCTGCAATATCAATTGCAGAAACTGTTGCAATACCTGAAGCATTAATGCTAGTTGCTACAAGAGTATCACCAGTATTAATACCAACAACAGAATCTAATCTTGCGGTGCTTACACCAGATTGAACATTAGTGATAACAGTTCTTACACTGGTTACATCACCAAGATTCATGATGGACTCATTAACAGTAACTGAACTTGAGTTTACTGTTGTAGATGTTCCATCAACTTGAAGATCACCTTTAATTATTACCTTTCCTTCGTTACTAAAACCATCAGGGAAAGGATCAATATAAAGAGTGTTTCCACCACCAGATCTGGTTGAAATGACGTTGGATGAAATACCAACGTTATCAATAACAAACTGACTACCTGTTGGAATCAGATATTGTTGTGCAACATTCCATACCCAGGGAGCACCAGTAACCTGAACGGCATTAGAATTATCCTCATCATATTCAATCTTGGAATCTTTACTGTCACCAAATACTAAGAACTGATCATCTGGGATAACAACTTCACCAGCGCCATTAGTTCTTAATACAATATCACCATCTGTATCATTAGATGAAATTGTATTTCCATCAATGGTTAGATTATCAACTGACCATTGATCAACTCTTGGTAAACGAGTGATTGCTCCAGTTCCACCAGGATTTCCTCCGTTGTCCGTTAAAAGGACAGGAATAAAACCATTTGATGGTGTTGTTGGGTTATCTTGCCCTGCAACTAATCCAGGTGCAATACTTAAAAGGTCTGTATAATACCGTCCACCAATTAATTGTGGATTTTGTGAGTTATCTCCAGCAAATACTCTTCCGCCCCTATTACCATGTGTTCCATTTCCAATTGTAAGTGCTAACTCACCATAATTTAGAGTACTTGGTGCAGAAGTACCAGTAGATCTTTTGACTCTAATGATACTCGCCATTAGAATGAGCCTCCATTAATATCTAAATTCTGTGTAGTTCCTGGCGTTAACTCTAATGTTGCGTCAAATTTATTTGTAGTGGAATTAAATACAAGAACCATTCCGTTCTCTAAACCACCACTTACATTAACATCACTCAAACCAGCAAGAGTTCCTGATGATTCTCCAGCAATTGAAGAAACAACTTTGATTGCGTTTTGTTGACCTACTCTTACTTTTATGTCTGGCATAGCATACCAATCTGGTAATTTTCAGGATCTAAAATATATTTATACGCCTTTCAATCCGAGTTTGGATACAACTTCTTGTTGCTTCAAAAATAACTTCATTGACGCCTTAAGCATACTTTTCAATTCATTGATATCATTGCATTCATCAATCTGCCTTGCGTGCTTTTCAAACTCAAACATCTTAGTAACTGAATCCAAAGAAATTTCGTTATGGTCGGGCATTGATTAACTCCATAAGTAGATTTTTGATTTCGTAAACATCTTTCTTCAGTTCGGCAATTTCTTCCTTCTGTTTTTGACGATCACGTTTCATTTTAATATACTGATTATATTCAGTAATATCACAGTTGATAATTGCACCTGATTCATTACGAAATAAATTTTTATGTCCCTCAACTGGTATCATGCTAAAGCAATCACTCTTAGATCTTTAAACTTGGCAGTGTATGCCTCATTTGTCCCACTCATTACAATTTTAATTGTAAATCCAACAAATAGATCAAGATTATCTGCGGTAAACTGATACTCTGAATATTCACCATCAGTATTTGGATTTACCTTACTATCAGGCAAACCATCATTTAAAGAAGTATCTATAACAGTATCTCCATAACCGTCTCCATTAACATCATTCAAATTATCATAACCTGGGAACAATTCATAAGTTTGTTCAACTTCACTGGAATCTGCTCTAATAAGTTTGTATAAAACTCTAAAATCACTAGATGAATTTCTATATGATGAGAGTAATACTTTCAGTGTTGATGCTGGTCTTTGTAGATTAACGGTATTTGAAATATAAACTGAAGCATGTGGATCACCTGTATTTTGATTTGATCTAGAATCAACCACATAATTGGTAATTGGTCTACTTAATCTATTTCTAGCAAATACAAATGTTGCTGCTTCAGAAAGATCAACAACTGGGGAAAGAGCAGTGTTATTTGTCTCCATTCTTATCCCAAGAGTTAATGATTTATTCTTAGGAAGAGATACCAATCTACTAGTTTCGTTAATATTTGAACATACAATTCTTGGTGTTGAAAGTTCGTTCACTTTATTGAGAGCAACAGATTCATATCCTTGATCTTGGAATGAAACTTCACTACCACCAGCACTAGTTCCAGAAACTGTTCTTAGTGTTGCAGAAATACTTGTATCTCCTGGATTTACAATATTAAAGTAGGGAATTATCTCATTAAATTGAATATTTTGAGATGCACTACAATTAGTGCCACCAAAAGAACCTTCGGTATTGAAATTTAATTGAGTTGTTCCACCAGTTTTAGTGCTTGGTCTTTCAACCTGAAGATGATATGTGTCAATATTCCTCTTAGTAACTAAAGATTGATCAGTTGGCATATCATGCTTTCTATTAATACGAGTTAGAGAAACTCCATTTAATTCATATTTACGAATTTCATCATTAACAGCATGATTTCTAATTGTTGACTCATTTTCACCACGAGCAACAATTTCTAAAGATCCAACATTAATTTGTTTGTAAGAAATAATTTCATCGTTCACGATAACATATCCAGGATTAGTTGCAGTAACAGGAGAATCTTCAAATAATGCAAATAATGCGGTATTTGCAACAGAAACTGTAGTGTTTGTGGATACAATCGCAGCAGATATTGTGCTAGAAGAGGTATTTGGTTCAACACCACTAATATTTACAATATTACTGTTTGAGTGCATACCATGATTATAATGGGAAACTTCAAATACATTTCCAGCATAAATTTCATCTGGAATTACTGACGTTCCTCTAACTATTGTTCCTGCCATGGAAACAAGTGTGCTTCCATCATGGTATGCTATAGTATCTCCAGTATCAAACAATTCACCATTCATGTTAGTGAGATAGAGCGTATCAATATTTGGAACAGTATTAACAGATATTAGAGCACCATTACCAGTTCCAGCAACAGAACTGGTCGTAATTCCAAGTAAATCACCCTGTCTATAACCATTTCCAGTTGATGCTAGTGAAACAGCATTTACACCATTTCCAGAGATAGTAACGTTTGCTGTTGCACCAGAACCGTTACCAGAAATAGTATATAATGGAACATTATTAAAGGTTCCATTTGAATAACCTACACCTACAGTGCTAATATTAACAGTTCCAACGTTTCCACCTACAAATTCAATAATACCATTATTATCACCTTCAGTAACTTTAACGCCAGGAACAAGAATACTTCCAAGTGCCTGAGAAGTTGACATACCAACAATTAACTTACGTGGTAGGGTTTTGATTGGATTATTTACTAAATGTGGGATATTTGCATCTGCCGAAGTGTAAGTGCTTCCAACGGAAATTGATGGATTATTAAAGTATACGATCCCAGATGTAGAAGCAAATTCTGCTTTGTATAATTTAAATTTCAAATCTTCAGAAATTACTGGAGACCAAACAGATCCATTTTGTGGTTTATATAGATTACCACCAGTATATTGATTGGAATATATTATCTGATCAGCAGCAGGATAATTTTGAGTTGCTACTGTTGGTTGATTTGTTTCACCAACCCAAACTTCATATTCATCGGATGTTGGACATGATAAAGTTAAAGAATATTGGGTATCAGCTTGTAAATATAATGGAGAAAGTAGATTTACAACTGTTTCAGATGTTCCATCTGTAGAAACTGTAATATTTGCAGGCAAGATACCGACTCTAGCAAAATCTTGAACAACTTTATTTTTTGGTGTTCCTCCAATATCAGTTTCTCTTATCTCTACAAAAACCTTTTCAGTTTCATCTTTTGCTTTAAAGAAAAGACCAATCTTGGTTAAGAAACCACCAGTATTATCTGTCCTGAACGTTTGCGATAGTGGATCTCTTCTTGTAGCGTTACCAGTCAATGCTGATGGAGGTCTTCTAACAGTAACACTTTCAGTATATACATTAGAATTAACAACTCCATTATTGTGGAATGTCTCTTGAGTAAATCTTACATTAACAGCATTGGAATTAATAGAACTACTAGTTAATTTAAGTGTTTTTGAACCAGATTTAAAGGTTGCTGCTGGTGCAGGAGAAGTCAGTGGATTTCTGATGAATAAACAACCATTTAAATCACCAACTACATCAGTTGTTAATGATTGTCCAGAAACTGTTGCCTGTGCAGAACTAGATTCACCAACTAGAATCATATTTTGAGATGCATATCCATAAAATCTTCCATCACCATCATCAGCAAGTGACATTAGATCAACGTTGATTAATGGGGAAGATGATGAATAGACTGTTGCAATATCAAGTGATGGTGAATATGGATTTTTACTGTAAACTTCTGTTGGATTTAGATAAGGACCAGATTTATGATTGGCATTTGCCAATCTGAACGCACTTACCTTTCTTCCATCTTGATATCCATATACAATTTCACCTGCTTGGAAGGATCCAGAAGACATTGTTACTTGTAGAAGTTTTGGAATAACATCTATATTAGAACTTCCACCAAAGAATGAATAATGATTTGTTGATGGCTGTAGACCACTTGCTTCGAAAGCAATATTTCTTGATCTTAGTTTATTGTTTACTTCAGAACTAGTAATTAAATTACTGATATAAGTATTGGACCAATCACTTTGTGATCTTAAAATTTTTCCTGCTTGAACATTTAATGTCCTTGCCCAAGTATCCGAAGATGGAGTAAGTTTTACAACACCATTAAAGTTTTCAACTCCAAAAGGATTTACTTTTTGATCTTTGGTTGCAAAAGACTGTTGCACATCAGTCCATTCAACTGAAGAATAATTCAAAGTGACAAGATCACCCGTCTTCTTAACACTAGGATCACTTAAAGTGAAGTCTGATGAAAAATCTAATGTAGATAAATCTTCGGTTGATATTGGAGATACTCTGGACTTTAATGAACTGAATACTAAATCAGATCTCAACTCAGTCTTACTTTTATCAATAGTAGAATTTGCATCTGGATCTTCAGTATTGATAAATTTAGTTCCTTTAAAGTTGTCGACAAAGAAACCAGATTTAAATTTATCAAGTCCATCAATATCTCTAACTTGAAGTGATTTTGTATCTAATTCTAGTAAAGTTAATGAAGTTAATTCTTCTACGTTTTCAATACGATCTTCAAGTTTGCGAAGATCCTGCATTGTATATCTCTTATTATTAGTAAGAGTAATCTTTGCATCATCTGGGTCGTAAAGATATGCTGGTAACTCAATAGTTCCCAGATCCATAGATTCGTCAATAGAAGTTGGTTCAACTGGATTAGTTGATGCAACACCTCTAATTAGAGAAACTTCACCATTCCTTTTCAATACTACTTTATCAATTCTTGGTAAATAATGTGAGTATCCAACACTGAAAGACTCATTAGGTGCAATAACTAATGAAGAGTTTGCTCCAAGTGTAGAAAAATCTCTACTTCCAAATACAAATGGTGATGCTGTGGTAGAGGTAAATGGTGCAACTCTTGGTCTAAAATCTAAGATATTAGTTGCCCTAATATTACCCGAAAGGAGTGGAATATCTTTACCATACCTCTCTGTTCCATAACTGTTGACGGTATAAACATCTCCAGAATCACTTGAAGGCACCAAATAATAATCATAAATTATAGTCAACCTTCTAGATGGAATATAAAAATCGGATTTTCTTACAATTCTAGAATAATCATAATATTGATCTCTTTGCCCTTTATCTAATACATAATCATTCGTTTTGTTAACATATGTTCCATTATTAACTGCAAGAATTGATGATCTTATATTAGACTCTTCAAAAGTAACGGATTCGTTTGGTGAGAATTTATTTGCATTTAGATAAACAAATTCAACTTCTGTTGATGAGGATCTAGTAACAACTTGTCCAACAGCTCCACTACCCTGTCCAATAATTTTTTCACCCAAAATAGATGCGGTATCAAGACTTAGACCAGATCCAAATGTAAGTTTATCAAAGATAACACTTCCACTATCTACAGATTCGTAGATAGCAATAACTTTATTAACATCAGGGACATTTAAAGAAATTTCCCTGTCTTCAATACGAAGACCGTGGAAATTATTTTGAGTTAATCCTGATTCAGTTGCAAGAGCACTATTTGCACTATTTGCAATTTCTAGTTTTTCACTTCTAATATAATTTTTTTTCTTACTTAAAACTGAAACTTTCTTTGCAGTGGCATTTACAAAAACATTCGATTGATTTGCAATCAATCCATTCAATGTAACACTTTCACCATCACCAGAAACTACGACTTGCTCAGGAGCAAGATCTGCAGAAATTCCAGTAGAATATATAACTGAATATCTGTTCAATGCATATGGTTCAAAGAAAGAACTAGAGATTCCAATATCAGATTTATTAAGAGTTATAGAACCATTATTATCCGAAGATTGTGATATTGCCTGCCTTCTTACTATTAGATCTGAGTTGGTTAGAGAAACATTCGAAATATTACTGGTATTAAGATTTGAATAAAGTTTAGCTCTATCAGTATCAGCAATATCTGGAGTAAGAACTTTGAACGTGTAATTACCAGCAGTGAGTGCTGCATTGTTTATCCCAGCAACGCTGTGAGTAGCTGCTAAAGTGATTGATGTTCCATCTGTTGCAATGCCAGTAATTCTGTTAAAGTTTGGAAGATTTTGTCCATTAACAGTATACTGAATAATACTATCTGTTTTAACACCTACAAAATTTCTACCTGCAACTGTTGAAATACCAGTTGTAGGTGCAATTGATATAATATCAGTAGAACTAAAGTTTGGTAAAACGCTTTCGGTTAAGAAAGCATCACCATGAAATGCTGTAACAAGACTTGTATTAGTTGTTGTTTGAAATACTGATTTTATATCTTGGATACCAAAAACTTTTATCTTTACGATTGCTCTACTGAGAGCAGGACTTCCATTAATAGTTACTTGTTCACCTATAGTAAATGATCCAGATGTTTGCTCTAATGAAAATTCACTACCAACATGAGATGCAACATATCCACTAGCACCACTATTGACACCTTCAATATATGATCCAACTGGAATCTCGGCAAGAGATGCACCACTACTAAAAGTCAATATCGTATATGTTTGAATATCCCAGAGGAATAAATCCCAAACATTTCTTGTATCTGAAATATCAGAATCTGCGAGATCAAAAGAATATGCCCTTGCCGTTCCAACTTTTAAACCAGTTCCGGCATTTGTATCTGATGGATTATGTCTTCTATTAAATAATTCAATAATGTGATTATTATTTAAATTAAGACCAATTGCAGGAGTACCCGAAACATTATTCAGTCTCAATCTATTTCCCATAGTGAAGGGAATAGAAGATGTTGCAACAGTTCTCGTAGTTCTTGTTTTTGCTACATCTAGAATAGTTGTGGATGTTTTCTCAACATCATATCCACGAACATATGCTTTTCCAGGAGAAACCTTAATTGCTAGGAGGTCTTCTGTAGGTGTATTTCCTTTCTCTGTAATTTGACCAGGAAAGAAAACACCATCAGATCCCAATCTATCATTGAGTGAATTTTCTACTTCAATGTTGAAAGGATCTACAGCATAATTACCAGATTCTTCAAAAGTTCTCTTAGCAATATACTCTTTAATTTCTGAATACTGATTAGTATCTTGAATTTTTTTAACTACACCATCAGATACTCTTAAGATTTCAACAAAATCTTTATCGTCAGTATCAGTTAATCTTTTTTTGGATAATTTTGTGGAAATTCTCAATCTATCTGCACCTGGAGCAGCATAGTTTGAGAATCCTCTAGCATTATCATATAAAGAATTATCTGCTTGTGCGTCAATAATTGATTCTGAAATTGATAGACCAACTCTATATGAAGGTGTATTAGAATATTGGTCTAGAATTATAGTATCTTCGGCAACATTTACAAAATGACCTCTAATATAGTAAACACCATCAGAAATAGAAACCGCAGATGCAGTGAATGTTGCTTCTGAATTAATTAATGTTGCAAAAGTATCACCAGAAGATATTGTAGTATTTCCATATGTTACACTATCCAAGGTAACAAGGGTTTCTGCATCCGTAAATTGTGAAACGTTAAATGCAGAATCTGACGTGATATATTTTACATATAATGTATAATCGTCAGTTATAGATTCAGTATTTTTTACAACATTTTGAACAACTCCTGTAATTTGAGAAGTTTGTCCTTTAATTCTCTTACCAATTAACTGCTCAAGATATAGACCAACACTTAGACCAACGTGTGTTGGGTTAATTTTTACAGCATAATATGACGAGTTATATGATATATTTCCTGGAATTACAATAGATCCATCTTTAAAGATGTGATTACCAAATGATTTAATTTGGTTTTGTAATATTGACTGTAAAACACTCAGTTCTCTGGATTGAACTGGAAATCCTGGTTTGAAAAGAACCCTATAGTAATTACTATTGGAATCAAAGTCATCATAATATGGGGAAACATTTAAGTTTGTTTTTTGTGACATTTTAGAATTCCAGTACTATTTTAATATCTTCTTTTTGTCGTGGGTTTCTTGAGACACGAGGTCTATTATCAAGGTAGATAATATCCCCTGATCCTTTATTTATCTCAGGAAGAGCAACCCCATTTGTAAATTGAGTTGCTAAATTTACGTTTTTAGTTGAAGTAACTGCTGTTGTAATTCCAGTGAAATCTTGATCGATTGTTCCACTAAAACTATTTGTTGAGGTTACTGTTCCACCATCTTTTGAAAAAACAACTTTTTTTGCTTCAGATAAAACACTCTTAGAATCTTTTTGATCATATGAACCAGCATTAAAATACAAACTTCTATCTTGGAAGTATTTTAAAACTTGAGTTTCTGTATCATAAGAAGCAAGATATCCAGTTGCAGTTCCAACTCCACTTACTGTTTGGAAAATTTTATTTCCAGGATTTGCGTCTTCTGCATTTGAAACTGAAGATAGTTTAAATCCACCAAGATTGGAAAACTGACTTTCTTTGAATACGGAAGATGCTGTTCCAACTCTACTTGGATTTTTTGTGATTCCGATTTGTGCAAATCTTGTATCTAATGGGAAGTCTCTAGTAGATGCATCAAAACGAGCATAGACTAAAACACGATCAGTTCCCAATTCTTCATATACATTGTATCCATGCCCTCTAGATGGGGGAATAATTGGAATTAGGTGTGCAAAACCAGTAGCACCTGAGTTGATAGTAGATAAATCAACTCTTCCATACGTATATCCATTTCCACCCGCAGAAACAGTTGCTGAAGTAATTTTACCACCAACTACATTCACAACTGCCTTTCCACCTACACCATCACCTAAAATATCCAATTCAGCGTCGGTAGTATTATAACCAGATCCCTGTTTTTCTACGTAGATTTTTTTAATTTGATTTTCATTAATTGTAGAATCACCATTATCTCTAACAGAAACAATTTGTTGCTCTGTTGTTGTTTCCCAGTCATTGGGAATTGGAATATATTCAATAGAGTCAAATTTTATAATATCACTAGGAGCAACTGTAAATAAGTATTTCCAAACATATCCATCTCCACTCTCACCTGCTCGTGATGGTTCCAAATCAACAAACGTTGGTTCATCTTGGGAGAAGTTTCCTGTTGGATTTACTTCTGAAGATCCGTTATCTATACAAACATATACTCTAAAATCATTATTAATTACATAGTAATTTGCATCATATAATCTAGAAGAGTTTGTTTGTGGTGAGGGATTATCTAATCCATAGTCATGCCTATACATCTCATAGACTGTTCCCTGCTTCCAGTCAATTCTCCTTACAAGTCTTCTAATATCATTTTTGGTAATTCTCTTACCAAAAATCATAGTATCTTTGACATGACTTAGGTAGTTTTTATTGTCTATTGGTGAGGGAGTATTGGTATCCCATGTAGTAGATCTCCCAAATCCAACATTTGCGGAGGGATTCACAAGACTCAAAAAAACGTAATAAGAATTATTGGGATCACTAACAGAATCCACAAAATTCTCAGCGTTTAAAAGTCTAAATTGATCTGTAACAATCGCAGCCATATCGCTAGCTTTTTTCTATATTTATAAATGATTAACCAAGATCTTTTCTTAGAGATCCATTATCTCTAAGTCCAAAGTCTCTTCTTTGGATTGTTGGATATGTTGTTAGACCAGAATTTACGGTAAATCCAGAAACTCCGATACCAATAGCAGATGATCCTCTCGCAAATCCAGATAATCTACCCCAAGAGAATGATCCACAATATGGACCAGTAGTAGTTCCAATGCCAATGTGATTGGTGGTTGAAAGAATATTTGCTGTTACAATTCCTGTAAGATTTTGTCTGGTAAATGCGTGAACATAGTATATATTATCAGCAAATGTTGTTCCAATACCAACAACAGCATTATCACCATCATCAATAGATGTAATTCCTACACCAACAGTTGTATTTGAAACCATAATTGGATATCCAATTTCCAAAGAATCAATGATTGATGTAGGTTCAAATTCTAAGTCAAATCTAATTGCTAGTGGATTGCCACCAGTTCCAACACTCGTTGTAATACCCGTAATAATGCCACTATAACCAGAAACAAACTCAATACCAGTAATCAGTTCATCTTGAACAACAGGTAGTGCTGTAAGCAAATCTGGAGATGCTGTAGATGTATATCCAGAACCAGGGTTAGTTATTGAAATAGAACTAATAGTTCCTCCAATAGAAACTGTTGTAGACGCAGTAGCGCGAACTTGGTCTTGATATAAACCAAAATCAAATGTTCTTACAAGTGTTCTAGTATTTGCAGGAGATTTATTAAGTTCAATAGAATCTGTGCCAACTCCAATTACTGTAAATGTCTTATCTAAAATTTCCAGCGCCCCATCAAATGCCCTATTTAAAGAATGCCCAACTCTAATTGATGTTGGATCAATTCCAGTTATGACTGTGGATCCAATACCAACTGTTCCAACCTTATCTTTAATTTCTGCTTTAAAGATATCAGTTCCAATACCACCAATTGGTGTTGCAACAACAATGGTAACATTTGATCCAGAATCGTATCCACTACCACCATCAATAATATCAATAGATGAAATTGTTCCTGCAGCAGATACAACAGCAGTTAAAGCACACGCAACAGGTTCTGGATCACCAGATACTAGCAATCCAGAAACTTGGTTGATAGTTATTGCAGATTCATTTTCTTCATAATTAAATAATTGTGCAGAATCAACAAAAATTTGAGTATCTGTTGAAGTGAAATCTTTAATTACTTTAGCAGTTGGAAAAACCATACCCTCTAAAGAATCTCTAGATTTTGGTCGTGCATTATCACCAACTAATAGATCTCTTTTTTGTTTACTCCACTCAATTGGTTTGTAATTAGTTTCATCAATACCATCACCAAGATAAATTCCAGTTTCAATAGTATCTGCAGATATAATTGAAGATACAATTCTTGAATCTTGTGAAATTGTATTGACACTTAATGAATCATTCTTTAATATTCTAATTTCATCACCAGGTTTAATCGATTCATCAACATCAACTTCAACACTATCAATATTTCTAGTTCCTCTATAGAAGAACACATCAACTTTATCTTCTTTCTTAGGTGGTTCGAGGAATGAGAATGTTGTTCCTCCTTCAAATACATATGATTTACCTGGTTCTTGCATAACACCATTAACATAAATCAATAAAATAGAATCAAAATCAATGAGAGAAGATGTTACATCAGAATTATTTTTTTCAAAACTGAGTAGTTGATTATTTTTAAACAATGGGAATCTAGTTCTTATATTATCTTGTCTGGATGCATTGCTATCAATATAATCAAATTCACCTAATTGCCATGATGAGAATGAATCATTAAATACTTCAGTCACAGTGAATTCGATGTCGGAAATAGGTGATGATAATCCTGCAGCAGTAACTAAACCGACTGGTTTAAACACATCACCCTTTCTGAATGAATAACCCGGATTTGAAATTTGAAATCTATCAATTTCAAAGTATGATGTGCCGATGCCAACAGATGATGGTGATAACTCGAATGTTATTGATAAACCAATACCTGTCGCCGTTGTTGCACCAGTTCCAAGTCTTGATACTCCAGTAATAGATAAATTTTCATAAGATGGACTATCCACTGATACAACTGGATTGATATACCCACTACCACCATCAACAACATTAAATGCTAGTGTTCCACCAGCACCGACAATAGCGGTGATATTTGCACCAGTTCCTGCTCCACCAGCGGGACCAATGTTTACAGTAATTGTATTTGCAGTTACTGCAGTAATTGCAGTTTGAATACCTGCAACAGGATCAGTTGATCTTGGATAAACTTGATTTGTTTTAAAGTTATCACTGGAACATTTGAAAGTTAAAGATCCAGTATCAATTCCAACAGTATTTGATACGGTCAATCCATGATTTGGAATTGATAGAATCAGAACACCAGAATGTGAAGTATACTTAGCGTTAGTTACTGTATATGTTGCATTAGTATTATCTGTAATGGAGTCAGTTTCAGCACTAACAAATTTATGTGCATATGCAAGATCAGTGATTGCAACACCAACAGGTCCACGATATCCAGAACCAAAGGTTAATTGTGGGAAGTATTGGCGAATAGTTCCACCAGATTCATATGTGTGTGGAATTGTGCTTGTCCCAACATTAATTTCAAATGTCTTATCGGAAGATATTCCAGTAACTGGATATTGAAATCCTTGAGTTCCATCTGGGAATATTGTTGTAGTCACACCAGCATGTGGTGCAGCACAAGAGAACTCCAAATCATTTAAATATACAAATGTTCCCGATCCATAGAGATTATGTGGTGTTTGTGTAGTGATCTTAAGAATACCAGTTGATTCAATATAACGAGAAGTGCTAATATTGATTTGGGAAGAACTAAACGTAGAAACACCGAGTATACCAGAAATTGATTTTCCAGCACCAATAGTTGGTTTTACCTTAGCATTAACTAGTGGTGCATATCCAAGACCACCAGTGGATGCAACAGAGATTACAACACCACCTCTTGGAATTTGATTTTGATTAACATCTTCTTCGGAGATAATTATATCGTTAGATCCTGGTCTAGTGATTCCAGTAAATGTAACACTAGAAATTCCGGTTACTTCATCAGCACTAAAGTTATAGTTGTTACCAGTGTTATTAGAAGTATCGGGAGTCTGGAAGATATCATTAATGAATACTAAGTTGCTTCCTGCTTCCAATCCGAGAGTATTTTCTCCTTCTTTATAAACACTAAATGTTCTTCCAATCCCGTTAAATCCTAAAGAAATATCATCATATACTGTATTACCAGTATAATCTTGTCTTAGATAAACTCTACCATTAAATGTTGATTTTGGAAGAGATAATGCGCTTTCATTTAATCTGTCATTATTTCCCTTACCATCAGGTGCTTCAGTGAAGTGAATCTTATTACCAACAATATTGAATGCCCCCTTGAAGATTCTTGCTTCTGAACCATCATTATGTGTTGTTGCTGAAGTTCCAACAAATCCTCTGGATACATTGATCAGTGGAACTGTTCCAATACCACTGATTGGACCCGATGTTGTAGTTCCAAATCCTACGTTTTGAATTTCTAAGAACTCTTCATTTACTTTAAGAATATCTCTTGGTCTGATTGAAGAAATACCAGAAAGTGATAGGAAAGAAACAGCGGCACCAACAGTTGTTCCTCCATTATTTTCCAAATTGAATACTAATGGAGTATATGCTAGTGGGTATTGTGTTACACCATCAATAGTAATAAGTGCTTTTTCAAGCTTCTTCTTCATTTCAAGTTTGTGGCGATTTCCTGATCCAATATCAGTAAATGTGAATCCTATCCCACTTCCACCAGCAGTTCCTGTCAACTTAAAGGTATCCTTAGAAAGTCTGATTGCATATACTCTGGAAGGCATCTTATCAGTAGTAATACCAGTAGTAAACACTTCTCTAGTTGTCGATGCAGTAGAAACATTCGACATGGTCACTGACCAGTTTGGATTATCAATATAATAAGTTCTATCATCACCACCAACAATAGTTGTAGATGCAGTTACAGAATTAATACCGATAGCGATGATAGTGCCTAATGAAGTGCTATTGCCAGAGAAAATTCCAGAACCTACTTTAATAACTGAGGTATTACCAATACCTGTAATTACTGTCGCACCTACACTTACAACATCACCTTGGAAATATGAATTGAAGGTTTGAATACCTGTAATTGTAGTATTTGCAGGAATTCCATCGCCAAATAGTAGAGCACCCGAGGTTAAACCTGTCGAATTTGCAATGCCAGTAATTGTAGAGAAACCTGTTTCAACAATGTCTCCAGTAAATAAAGTTCCATTTACAACAGTGGTTCCAATACCAATAGAAGTTGCAGCAATACCAAGTAGTGTTGATGCTGGAGTATAAATTAATTCCTCACCAGTTTCAAAGAAATGATCATCAATACTAATAACACCAGTAGATTGATTTAATGCATTGGTATTTGCTGGATTGAATCCTTTTTCATAAATTGGAATAGATTTATAGTTCAGATCAAAATCAGTCTTATCTTTACCAAAGACATTAATCGAACCATAGAAAGAATTCTCAAGATCTTCAATAACGGTTCCTACTAGATATGCTGGTGGAATATTAAATTCGTCAATATCAGTATAAATGTGCTGACTGTATGCCTGATGAGTAATGGTATCGGTAGCAAACTCTGGATCTGGATGAAATTTAACAATTACATTACTTCCGACCATTTCTGAAGAATATGTTCCAATACCATTAGATGTATTGACATTAATAAACGGTGACGATTGAATGGAAGTTCTTTGCTGATCAGCAACTACCATCACATTCTGAACCACAGTAGTTTCACCAATACCAATTTTTATAATTGATTTTTGACTAAACTGCAATACACTATCAAATTCAAATACAGTAGAAATACCAACTGTTTCCTTTAATTGAGAATCAAACTTTGCAGTTCGTTCTGTTCCTGGAATTTGACCAGGAACTAAGAATCTATGAGTTGCAACTCCAGCACCAACAGTTCCAATTCCAATTGTTTTTGTCTTAACAAGTAGATTATTATTAATATTATTTTCAAATTGGAGACTAATAACGCCACCCGAAACATTCAGTCCAAATGTGCCAATGTTTGCACCAGAGAATGATGTTGTTGGTAAAGTGTCATAGTAAAATTCTGATACATGATTATCTTGTCCATCATGATGAGCAACTACTTCAAAGTAGTTCATTCTATTGGTATCAGTATTCAGAACTTGTGCAAAGGTGTATATTGTGTCATATTTGCTAGAGAGTGCTTCAAAAACATCGGTCTTAAATCCAACCAATCCACTTCCATTCGCAGGTCCCAACCTCTTAGTTCTTCCATCAATTCTAAGGAAACCAAATTCGGTAAAACCAGTTCCAACTGTAGTGGAAGGTGCAAACGACTCTCTATAAACTTTAACATTATAATTAAAGTTATTTGGATCAACAGGATCAAATCTTAAAGTTGGATCTCCACTAGGAGCAAAATCTCCAGATAAAGTTCCAAGTCTTGTATCTGTGAAAAGATCTACTTTATTCAAAGTGTAAGTATTACTAAAATCATTTAAGACAACAACTTCACTAAACTGAGAACTAGTTTTATCCTCATCAGAAATTTGAACTAAGAATCTTGAATAGAAATCTGTAATTGGATATTCTATTGCTTCAACAAATCTATCCTTATTAAATTCTGCACTTGAGAATCTATTACTGATGTCATCAATTTGTAATACTCTATTAGTTCTACATTCAATAAAATCAGAGAGTCTCCTATTTTTGAAAATTACAAATCTCGAAGTTTCACTAGTTGCATCATAATCTTGAACTACATCGAAGTTATTAATCGTATCAACTCTTCTTTCACCAACAAAATCAAGAACAGTTGAAACAAACGAATCAGTTAATCCAATAGAAACTGTAGATTTGGATAATAACTGAATATCAGCAAAGTTTAACATCCCTGATGGGTGAACATGGCGACTTACATTTTCTTGAATATCTACAAATTCTTTTGGACTTTGAATAGTATATGAAAGATTTTGATAATAGTAATTATCGGGAATAACTTGTAATGAATTACTCAATTGACCAATATTATTCTTCCAACCAAAATTCTTCTTACTAGAATAATCTACAGAGAATCTTCCTTCAAAATCAGTAATAGAATTGACAGTTGCAAAAACACCAGAATTGATTCCTTTTAATTTGTCACCAATTTTTACTTTGTAATCACCATCAACTTTAACTAAACCTTTCTCAACAACAGTGGTTACTAAATCAGTTTTAACACCATTTACGGTAATCTCTTCTCCGAGGAAGAAAATACCAGTTTCAATATTTAACTTAAACTCTGGGAAGTTCTGTTTTTTAACAAGTGAGGTGAATCCAGTTTGTAACTCTTCAGGAACTCCTGGATTAGTTGTTACATCACCAATATTAAACTTCAATATAGCTGGATTTGAATTTGTAAATTCAACTACTCTGAAGAAATTGTATCTATTGTCTTCAGAGTTAAATCCATTACCAGGTGAAGATATATTACCAAGAGTATCCGTGAAAGATTTCTTTCTTAGTCCTTCAACAAAAATTTCATCTCCAACAACAAATGGTGGATTTATAAAACCATCAATTGGTGGAGTGCTTACTTCCAAAGTTACAACACCATTGCTGTAATCAGTAATTTTTTCAACTTGAACACCATTACTATTCAATATTGGAAATAAACGGTGCTCAACAGATTCCAAACCTTTTGGTTCTGCAATAACATCTACACCAACAATAGTGTTTCCTGAGAATTGTGTTTCTAGAGAATATGTTGAAGGATCAAGCACCTCTCTAGTATACATGTTAACAATGATGAGACTTGGTGGTGAAAGATAATTTCTACCACCATCAAGAACATTAACAGATTTTACAATATCGGTTCCACTTAACGTGAATAATTTTGAAATTCTTGCTTGAGGTCTTAAAGTTTTATCAGAAGCATATTCAAATCCTTCATTAACAATTCTGAAGTTGTTTAGTTTACCGATAGATTCTGTTAAAGGTCTAATAATTGCATTAGATCCAACAGTTGCTGCTGTTCCAGATCCTAAACCAGATATAACTGGCAATCTTGAGTAGTTGGAACCAGTTGAAACTGTAGTTATTCTGGATATTGGACCAGAAGCAGTCTTTGAACTTGTTGTATATTCTAAAGTATCAGTATTTGTTGATGTATATGATAATGCTTCTGGGAGTTCATTTGGAGAAATATTGAACGTTGTAGATCCAACTCCAAATACATTATAAGATTTATTATACTTACTGTTAATGTATATGATTTCAGAAGAATCAACAACATCAGCATCTGGTTTAATAGAGATACCATCTTTCTCAAAAGAATAATATAATTTTGTTGGTAAGTCTTTACTATATGTAATAGTATAAGTAGAAGTTATACCACTGGTTGCACTCTCAACAACAGAGAATGTTGATGTTGTTCCGGTAGAAACAAATTCATTACTAAGATTCTTATCATAGAAGAATTTAAATTCGTAGTCTATTAGAGAACTATCAGAAACATTGAAAACAATATTATTATTTTTAAATACTTCGATTTGTGGATTTAAGAGACTAATTTCTTGATCAGCGCCACCAGTGCTTGCAATACTAACAATTACTGGTGGATTGGAAATAGTATCATTTAATGTTCTCGCTAAATTAAACTTATTATCATCAATTCTGAATACAAAGTATCCTCCTGTTTCTAAACCACTAGAAACTAAATCTGTAGAATTATAAAATACTTTCTGACCTGTTTTATACCCATGATTACTAATAGTAACACTACTGTCATTGGTGTTAATTTTATCTGAACCAAATCCAACACTATCAACTAGAATCTTTTGGTATATTGTATTATACTTAACATTTACAGATGGATTTGTGCCAAAACCAACCGACTGATTTGGTGTTACTGTAAGGTCAATAGAATCTCCATTATTTAAGTTATGGATAGTTGAGATAGAAACTTGTGTTTTTATCTTCTGTGCATTTGCAGTTATCTCACTAAACTTAGTTGTGAAGGCATACTCAAAACTATTGTTAGTATTAACATTGGTTGCAGGGAAGAATAGACCACTTGTTGAAGTTGTAAATCCAACTTCGGTTACAATACCAATAAAATCTTTTCCTTTGTTAATTACGTAAACTGATTGATTTGCTAATGCAAATGTTAAACCACCAGGAGTATCTCTAGCATCAATCCCAACAAAACCAGTAGGAACAGTAAATTCAACTTCTTGATTATCTTTAAATGGATGGTTTGGAATGAAAATTGATTGGGTTGGAACAGAAATTGTTTTTGGTGATCTTCCTACATGGTATCCGAGAGATGCATCAGTTCCAGTTTGTAGTCCAACACCAATAGATTCAAAAGGGTTGAAATATACACTGTAGTTCTTTTTAGAATCTATTTCTTTTTCGGATTTTACTGGAATTGTAAAATAATCATTATTTACACTGATTAAATCAGCAAACGTATGAGATGCTCCTACATTACCTCTCTTAACACGTAAAATATTTTCATCAGCAAATACGTTTAGAACTCTAAAGGTTTCGCTACCAATTCCAATAGAAGTTCCAGATCCAATTACAGGTGAGAGTGATGAAACGTAAATATCTGTTGATATACCTTGATCTGCTGAAATATAATCTGATAATCTTGTTATGTTGGAAGAAACACCAATTACATGCGATCCGATTAGACCTTCAACATGGGTCGAAATACCAGATATTTGAATAGTATCTTTATTCAAATATTCATGAATTGTATTGGTGTATATTCTAAGAGTCTCTGAATTTTCTCTTTCAACAATAGAATTTTCATATTTAAGATATTCTGTAGAAATTTCGTTAATTTTTCTACCGAATACTCTGGATATCTCTGCTGCTGCTCCACCACCACCAGTGCCAGCATTATTATAATTTAAAGAATTTCCAACTTTATAATCATCACCAGAATTTAGGATTACAAAAGATTCAATTGAACCTTTAGATGCAGATTCAACGACAGTTGTTTGGTCGACAGGAGAATTTGATTCGAATAGAAAATCACTTCCTGAATGTTGTTTTGCTGTTCTGTATGGGAATGTATTCCTAACAAGATTTGATTTATTAAAATCAAACGTTTGATCTAATTTCTCAGTAATTACTTGTGATCTATAAGTATCACCAATGAAATATGGGAATTCTGGATCTAATTTTCCTGTAACTGCATTTGTAGATACACCAACAAAATATGCATATACACCATCAGGGAATTCTGGAGTTTTGGAGTATCTTCCATTATGATAATCTAAATCACCGCTATCATTAAATTTGAAATCTTCAATAAAATATCCAGATTCAAATACATCAAAAGATGGTCGATTATTGATATCAGAAGATGCATCAACATAACCACTAACTAATCGTCTAGTTGCTGAGTTATCATCATTAGGATCAGAAAATGCATATGGCCCATAAATTGGATTACCATCGTTTGCCCATCCAATAACTTTGGAGTGTTCATCTTCTGAAATTGAATCTAAGAAAGATTCTCCATCTCTATCGGTCGAATAACCAACAACACCATAAGATAAACTATCTTCATAATTTGTAAGTAGTTCATCAGAAAATCTCTTCAAGTTATTGACCCGAAGATGTCTAATGTTTGATTCTAAAACTACATTTCTACCAGGTGGTTTGACATTAATACTTGTATTATTTTGATCATATCCTGTTCCTCTATTGATGATGATTACATCAATAACTTTACCATCTCTTACAACTGCTCTCAATACAGCACCAACACCATCACCATTAATTTCCAGATCTGGTGCGGCATCATAGAACTTTCCACCATTCTGAACTTCAACTGCAACAATATATCCCCTCTTAATAATAGGTCTTAGTTGAGCACCTTGACCTATTTTTGTAACAACTTTTGGATTTCTGTGGAAGTTTAAAATGTTTGATCCATAGTCAGATCCTTTCTCATAAACATATACATTAGTAATTTGACCACGAACAACTGGAGTTGTAAAAATAGTATTAATGCCACCAGATCCTGCAGTAAATTCTGCATCAATCTTGACTTGAATTGGTGGATATGAGAATATTTGATATCCTTCACCAGAAGTAGAACCAAAACTTACATAGTTTTTTCTATTATAATTTGTTCTTGCCCCACCAACTGCTTCCGCAATCTGGAACTCAGAATCATTTAATTTTAAAATTCTATATTGTGTGGAACTGGAAAGACCAGAAACAGCAGAATTTTGGAATCTATAATTGACTAAATCTCCATCATTAAATCCATGATCTTTTGATTTAATAATATTTGTGATTGTAGATATACCAATTGGATGAACTCTGAGTTTTCTATTGGTATAACCAGAACCAGGATTTAATACCTTAATTTCAGAAACAACATTTTGCTCATCGAATGTTCTAAATTTATGAATACCACCAGTATTGACAGTAGTAAAACCAACTGTATTAATACCAGCAGAATAATCAGATAAATTTTTGTATAGGTATATGGATTTTGTATTAATAATCTCTGGATAATAAACTCCACCATTTACCAAATTATCGTTTTGATTTGTATTAGATCCACCAAAGAGTCCAATACCAAGAGGTAAGTTGCCATTAGAACTGTAAACAAGTCTTTGACCATCAATTAAATTATGAAAGTTTTCAAACGTTAGAGCATCGTTAGTAATATCAATACCACCGGTTACTGCAACACCAACTCTAGAGGCATTAAAAGGCATCTCCCTGAACTGTTTGGAAACAACTGCCTCCAAAACAGCATCTTTACCATTACCACCTTCTATGGTTGTTGATAAAACTCTATTAATACTAAAGTCTTGTGGGTCAACAATAATTCTTTTAACTGTACCAGTAACAACTGTCTGTGCTCTTGCGGTTGTTCCTGTTGAAATAGCAGAATCAGAAATTACAAGTTGGGGTGGATTTAAGACATCATAATCTGATCCACCGTTTAAAACTTTAATATTATCTAAAGGACCATAGTAAACTCTATCATCAGATTTATAGTTTTGAATTTCAACACCATTAATCATCAAACCGATAGAACCTGGTTCTGTTGGGGTATTCTTTCCAGATTTAATATCTGGAATCAGTGGGAAGTTTACTAGTGATTTCTTTGCTTTTAAATTTTTACTATAATGTTGTTTTAAAGTAAATGTGTGATTTGTTGTAGTAGTAAACGCAGTATCTTCCAATCCTACATGTTGACTAGTTCCAATAAATGATCGTGCATTATATAATTTAATTCTATTCGTTCTAACAGGATTAGTATCTCTTATAACTTCAACATAATAGACTCTACCAAATTCCAATCCAACAATTTTATCCCCATCACCGGTGTAAATTACTTCATCACCAGTCAGGAATGGAACATCATTGGCAAATGATAATGTAGAATATGTGCCAAGAGTTGGGAAAAATCCTTGGTAAATATTATTTAAATTTGTTGTTGGTGTAATAGCAATTGTTGCTTCTGAAATTTCTTTCGTTATTTCATAATCTGGAAGTGAATTTGATGCAACATACATCCCACTAGGTTTTTCACTATAAGTATTTTGAACATTGGTCAAAATCTTATCAGATTCTAATTGAATACCAGATGAAGTAGCATAGTTAAATCTTTTACGTATGCTCAAACTTCTATTAGATGCAGCACTGATCGATTGATTTATCTGAACTTCTTTTCCATTTACAGAAGTAACAACGGCATTGGATACTACAATATTTTCGGCATTTCTATCTAAAATATCTACAGAATCATTTTTCTTAAGACTTGACTTATCTGCAGTTTCAAATAAAGTTACTGTGTTATTTGAAAAACTTTCAATTTCATATCGTGTTCTAGTATTATAAATCCAGGTATTGAAAGCAAATTGCTTATAATTTTCATCATTATTAACAATACTATCACCAAGATTTTTAACACTAATTAAATCATCATTGAATAGTAAAGTATATTGATCTTTATCCTCAATATCTGACATTACACCAGTAACTCTCAGATCTACTCTCTTTGATGTATCTCCATCTTCATATCCATAGATAGTGTCAGTTTGTGAATATGCAAGAGTTCCTGGTGTAATCGCAGAAGTAATTCCACTACAATTAAAGAATTGATTGATACTCTTATCTCTATATTCTATCTTTTGACCTTCAACGCTTATAATACCAGTTTGACCAAACCCAATAGTGCTATCTACACTAACTACGGAAGATCCAATAGAAATACTATCGGAGATTAAACTATTTGGTGTGATATTAAACGTTCCTTCAATGAGACTTTTCTCATTGTATCCAGAGAAAAGTTGAATTTTATAAAATGTTTTTTTATTTCTAGTAATAATTTCAACTTCTGATACTGGACCAGTAGCAGTATCTCGATAATTACCGATCATTTGACCAATAAGTTTATTCGGATTACCCGAAATTTGTTCACCAACAAGAACTCTTCTTCTTATAAATTCTGCATAAGAGGGTTTTAGAAGGAAGTCCTCTAGGTTAATAACTTTAGGAACTTCATTATATAAGATTGCAAATAGAATTCTAAAAGATTCTTCGGTTCCTTTACTTTGATACAGGTTACGAATCTGCTTGATGAGATTGTTTACATCAAGTGAACTCTCAAAACTAACATCTTCAAATCCAGGTGCAAGAAGATACTTTAGTTTTCTATAAAATTCTTTGAGAAATAGTGAGCTTATATTTTTAACTTGAGTTCCTGTAGTATGAGAATCTGCTGCTGAAGATTCAAATACTAATTCTTCTGCATTTAGACGATCTCTATAAGAGGTAATACCACTAAATCCACGAATACAACCCACAAAACTATTTGTGGTTATTCCAGTATAGGTAATAATCTCATCATTTAGTCTGAAAAGACCATAATCTTTGGGAAAACCACCTGTAGTTGTTACATTAATTGTAGTATCAGTAGACGTAACATCAGAAGTTACTGATGTATGGTCAGTTAAAATTTCTGGAGTTAAATTATTAAGACTTAGATACTGATCTAAATTCTCGACAATATCAATCGCACCTCCCTGGAATTCCTGAGACGTGTAATATTGTTTAAGAAAGTCTACAACTTTAGGGTTTTCATTTAAAATGAATTCTGGTAATTGGCTATCAATGACTTGCTGTACTTTTACCCTAGCATCAAAACCAGTAGTAATCATATTTCCTCTCTATTACCTTGTTATTTTTCCGTTTAAGTAACTTGATTTCACCGGGAAGTTCACTCCAGAAATTTGTTCTCCAGAGGCAATCGTATCCTTAACCATATTTATAGTGCTTTTCGACACATCAAAGATGAGATATAAATCCTTCAAACCAATAATATCATTCGAATCTGGAAGTGCTTGAATCTCTACAACATTCTCTGGTAAATCTGTTGAAACAATATTAATTGTATTAACAATAATCTCACCTTTCTTATAATCAACCGTTCCAATTGATTTTTTAACAACTTCGAAAGTGTCTGGATTTAGTGTTGGTTTAACAATTGTAAGAATTCCAATATCACTATTTTCTAATGGAACGTCTAAGAAGTATACTGTTTCTGATTCACCAGCAACTTTAAAACCGGTGCTCTTGATACTAGAACCATCTAATTTTTTGAAGAACTTATTACCAAAACAAATCTCATATTGTGCAAATGTATTAGTAATACAATTCATATTTCTTCTCATCTTCACTTTAGTGATATTAGAAGTAATCGAAGTATCTACATTATCAATGATTTGAAGAACTTTACTATATCTAAATCTTCCCCCAAACTTATTCATATCAACAGTTTTGGAATGTTTGGTTAGAGATGCTATAATGTTAGACCTCAATGATGCAATGTCAGTAATCTTAGAAGGATCATAAAAGACATCACTCTCAAGTTCAACAAATAGTAGTTTAAGATCTGATAATTCTTGTTTGACACCAGATACAGTGTATTGTTTTAAATCATTTAAAATTTGTGTTTTTGCAAAGTCGGAGATAGCAAAACCATTTTTTGGTTTGATACTAATGACAACCTTACCAAATTCTGGTGGATCTAATTCTTCACCACCAACAACAGCAACTGATTCAGTGCTTGGGAATACCTGTTGTATGATTGCCTCATAATCCTTTGCTGTAACGGCACGATACTGCGACGAATATACTCTAGGTGCAAAGTATTTGATTGAATCAATTGGTTCAATTGCGCCGCCCCCTATCGCCTTCTCAGTGGTTATTAATGATGGTGTTCCTGATGGTGAAACAGAAAGACCATTGCTATCGGTGGTTGTTCCAGAATACGTAAACAACGATGGACCATTACCATTCTCACCATCAGTTACGATATAAGAAACCTGAATTACATCACCTGATGACAATTTCTTACCAATAATTCCATCACCAAAGAGAAGTTCATATTTCTCATCTGCAACTTCTTGAATCAAATAAATTTCAGATTCTTTATTAACAGTAATAATATTATCTACTTGCTTATATTCTTTTGTCCCAATTCTTACTTTGATAGTTGATGTATCAATATTGGGATTATTTAAAATAAACCTTTGATCTTGGGAGGTATCTACAATAAACTCTTTTGTTAGATAGGTTCCCTGAAAAATTTCTAAATCTGTAAATGTTGCTTGATCGTTGACAATATTGGCACTCACATCGCCTGCAATGGAGAAAGTATATGCACTGTTATCAACTGCCCCAACACACACTAGACCTGCCTTCAGGATCAACTGAGAGGCAGTTGTCGATACGTCTATAGTAAAACTAACTGTTGCCTTTGCTGCAGTTTTTGATCTGGGGATATAACCAATATTTCTTGCTAGGGAAACAACATTTTCCCTAAGAGTTGCTGAATCCAAGAAGGATTCATTAGCAACCATATTAGAGTTGAATGCTGTAATATACGTATTATATGCTAACGTATCGATCAGAACAGAAAAGTTAGATCCTTCAAAGTCAAAATCCGTGAAATCGGAATTAGCACGAAGATAATCTTTAATAGATGTCTTTATCTGATCAAAATCTAGATTGGTAAACTTAGTAAAAGGCATTATTTTATCTGGTTGCCTCTAGGATGAATGAAAATTTTTGTGGTGGAACCTCTTGTCCAACGATATTATAGGATATGAAGACCTCAAATTCGTTTCTATCCGCATTTGGATCTACTCTAACCTGAATATTGCTTATCCTTGGTTCGTAGTTTTCAATTGCAACTAAAATCTGATCTTCAAGTTCGGATGCAGTACCAAAATCAACAAATTCAAATAAACTAGTCTTTACGTCAGAACCAAAAATAGGGTTAAAAAATCTCTCACTAGGCACAGTTCGCACAATATTACGCACTGCTTTCTTAATTGCATCCTCATTTTTAATATTGAGGATATCATTAGTTATAGGATGTCTATCAAATGATAGACTAATGTCCTTAAATGCTCTGGATATCCTCTGAACCACGATAATATGGAGACTTTATTTAATTTTATTTATACCCTATTCAGAATAATTCTGTATTATCTTCTATTTTCTCATAAAGGTCCTCTTGATTCACAGTATCACGTTTTTTTGGAGTGATATCATCATTTGAAATCTCACGAAGCATCTTTTGATGCTGATGATTTGCCAAATTATCTAGAAAATCGTGTTCTGAAGTCATTTTTTCATTTTGATAGTAGTCAGTAACGAGTTTTGTGGTTCCCCACATCTCTCTCATATAGTTAGAATTTCTATCGACAGGTGAATTACCCATGATGTCTCCTTATGTTCATGAAATGTTCATTAATATTCTATACTTCTATTTATTTTCCTCTTCTTCTTCGCGTTCTTTGGAAGTTTTCCAGAAATATTCGTCCTCACGTCCCATTCCAAGACGTTCAAATCCATTTTCAACTTGATAATATTGAGTTGAAACCTTAAAATCAGGCATTTTTGGTTCGACAGGTGTCAAACTATTATCAAAAATACGTAATCTATTGTTTGGATACAGTGCATACTGCCCATTTTCAAGTTCAATTAGGTTATGAGACTTGTGTTCGGCAGGATTTTCACTCGTTGCCCAGTCAACGTAGTCTGGATCATGGTGATAGTTATCAATTGTGCAGACATAAGTGCCTTTTACATTACCAAAGTCCCGTGTATAACACTCAAAATCCATCGAACCAATGAATTTCTTATCGACTGATACCACACCATAGTCCATACAGTTCCAAAACTGTAGGTTTGGTAGGTTCATATCAGGAGAAGGTGTCTCAGGATCTGCTACAAAGGCACTTATAGGCAATTTGTCATACATTGCCGCATATTCTGGTAAGTAGGTTTCAAAATAAAAAGCACGCCCAGGAATCGATTTAACCGATACCCAGACGCCTTTAACAAATTCCCCATGACCAGATTGATGATCAGTAAGATATTCTTTACGAACCCATACTTCCATCGATGGAAGATTTGCAATCAAACATGCCATACAATTATTTGTCTATAACGTTATCTATACGTTAACGTCCTTGTCCACGATATGCTTTTCTAGCACTATTACGAGACGACGCGGCATATTTGGTTCCATTACCACTACCCTGACGAGTTTTTTTGGGTGTCCCAGTGGCATAACCACTTTTGTTCAGACCTGTTTTCGCTTTTGCCATTGATCAGTTTCTCCAATAATGTGTGTTTCAACTTCACCCGCTTTGGGTTTACCAGTTTTATAATATTCAGCAGCAAAGTCCTCCATAAGATTCATGTAGTCCTCTTCCGAGAGACCCTCAAAGAGGACCTTGCCGTTACGTATGACTGTATACCGATCCATCAGATAACACGAGTTTTTTCGTGCCCGACTCTGATACGAGGATCACACCAAATCTCAAAACCTGCTGCGATTGCATCGAGACAGAATGATACATCCTCTCCACACATATCCTGCACCTCTCCAGATTCGAATACTTGCATCTTCGGAGCAAACCATGGGTATTTGATACCTTCATCTTCAAAAACTCCGTTTTTAATTAGAAGCCATCCAAATCCTGCATAGTCTACCGTGAATGGTTTACGACGCTTTGCAATACTTTCAAGTGTTTCATGATTCATAACTCCGCCATTACTACGGAAGTCATCCTCGTCCATCCAATGTGCAACAGATGTGGTTTGACCATCTTCGGTACAATACCATCCACTTGCAATATCTTTTTCCATTAATACAAGTTGCCAGAACTTCTCTGAGTTAAACACAATATCACTATCAATCCATAACTGATAATCATATTTTAGTTTTCCATCCCATGGAATCTGATCAGGACCACGAAGAACATTTGCACCTAAACACTTACAACGTGCAAAGTTCACCATGGAACTATAATCTTGTGAGATCTGAATACTTGCTCCTGCTTGAACAAGATCAAAACAAAGTTGTACAAAGTTCTTCAGATACGTATAAGATACTCCACGCCCAGGTAGACAGAATACAATACTCTTACCTTTTATAAGTTCTTTTGCGTAATCATAATCCCATTCGGGTGCTTTCTCTTTAACTGGCGTTTTTGCCTTTACTGTAAATCCTTTAGACATAATTAGGTCAAGTTTGAATTTGAATCGATTCACTAGTAATTATACTAGCAATTTACCTTGAAGTCAATCAGTTAGTTCGGTAATTACGATACTGTCACCATCAACTTCCATATTGAGTTGAGTGCCCTCATACCAACCATACTCTGAGATGATCCATTCGGGCACTAGTGCAACATACTCACCTGTTACTGGATCGACTTCTATAGTGGTAATATTTTCTCCGGAGTTTTTTTGCATATACGTAAACCTTCACCATGATTTTATATAGCGAAAAATTTTTTTGATACCCTCTGTAAATTTAGCTCGCTTACGTAACACTTTATAGATTAGGGAAGTTAGGCGTTTTTATATACGGGGGGGGCATCACGCGCCGCAGGGGGGGCACCCCCAAGGACGGGGGGCACTGCTGCTGTCACGAACGCATGAGGTCAGTAACGGCAGGCAAGGTGTGAGTGACCCTGTCGGTTCATCAAACGATCACGGGCGGCAGCAATGCGGTCGGCGCGATGCTGTGCCTTGGCACGCTTAACGGTTCCGTCTAAGTCTGCCACCATAGAAGCACCCAGTCCGCGTGCTTTGGTGAAAGTCATCCCGCCGCCACTGCTAGCACGTAACGCCTGTCCTTTGACGTTGGTGTCGCTGCTGCGGGTGTTGCCGATTGCTTTTGCCATTGGGGTGATTCGCTTGGGTGTATTGTAGCACGGAAAGGGGGGGATCCCCTCAGAGTTCCGCCATCATTTCCGCCATCTCATCGGCATCGATCGCGGGGTCATCCCAACGAACGCCGTCGTCTGTCTCACCGATAAAGCGTCCGATCTGTCCGTCAGTCATGCAGCGAACGAACTTAGTCCAGGGTGATTCGCCTTCGGCAAACTGAACGCAAGCGCGAGCGGTGTTGTAAAGGAACTCATCGTTACCGATCCAGAGGGAAGCGTTCCAAGTTTCGTAGTTTGCCCAACCGTTCATGCTGTGTCCTGTGTTGTGTTCTTTCTTATAATAGTCCATAGAGGGGGTCCGTCTACCCACTTTAGACCAGTTCGCTGACCGTCACACGCTTTGTTGAAACTTAGCGTTGCTGAAGTTTGCATAACTGAACTGCTCACGATTAACCAGTTTCACCATACCAAACTCATTGGAGTAGACATAACCCTCACCACCGATTGGAGTCTGTCCGATGTATGCCTTAGGACCATCATTACGGCAGAGATATATTGCATCCTCTTTAATGGACTTAACTAACAACC
>Ga0181399_1000042_pt1 | contig 38732 bp, 43 predicted proteins | sample 22SPOviralmetaG_FD_130128 | JGI IMG/M metagenome (GOLD analysis project Ga0181399, IMG submission 130128) | Marine viral communities from the oligotrophic San Pedro Time Series (SPOT) site, San Pedro Channel, CA, USA - 22 SPOT_SRF_2011-05-21 | ecosystem: Environmental > Aquatic > Marine > Strait...
AACGTAGTTGGTGTAGGACTTAGTTATGGATTTGTAGAACCGTTAGAGTCTACCGGACTACTAACTACACACGAAAATATTACTAAAGTTGTTGAAATATTAAATAGACGCAATGGGTTTGTAAGTAGAACAGAAAAAGAAGGCTTTAATTATGCAGTTGAAAACGAAGTATTAAAGTTTAGAGATTTTGTATCTACACACTATAGTTTGTCAACAAGAGATGATACGCCGTACTGGAGATACTGTACTGATCAGCACGAATATTATCCAGATTATTTTAATGATTACGTATCAAAAAACAGTCAATATCCTAATCTTATTGGCAGTGTTACTATATCAAAAACTTATGTAGATAGCAGTTTTATTGCTCCGTTGTTCATTGCCGCTGGCATGGGATTTAAACCTATTTCAACAAAAGAAATGATACATCCTACTAAACTTGAGCCTTTAAAAGAAATAAGACAACTACATCAAGAGTATGAATCTTGGGTTAAAGAAGAAGTTAGTAAGTTACCTTCACATTATAAATTTTTACTAAAACAAATATATAAAGGTGTAGACAAATATGCTATTCAAGAAAAGTAAGCCTTGGATAAGATTTTATAGTCTTGAAAAAGGTGTAGCTGATTTATATCCTATTAAACCGTCTAGTAGTTTTAGACGCGACTGGATGCGAACAACTAGTACTACAGATGATCCTGAACAAACATACACACAAAATTGCCCAGGTATAAAATTAATGACTGGTGCAGGATACACATTATGCGCTCCTGCAGACTTTTCAATACACACAAACGGCGATGGATCTAGCTTTCAGTGGCAAGAGCCTACAAAGTTTAGTCATGAAAAAGATGATAATCCGTCATACGTAAATCATCATAATGAAGTACAAACAATACCAACACTTGACAATAAACAAGATACGTTACATACTGTAATAAAATTAGATACACCATGGCGCTTTGAATGCTCCGATGATATAATGCTTTTACAAATGCCTTTCACATACAACAATGAAAGTAGATTTGTAGCGGCACACGGTGTAATAGACCCTAGATATGCACACGTATTAAATGTACAATTATACTGGAAAGTATTAAATGGTACAACATACGTAGAAGCCGGAACACCATTAGTGCAGTATATTCCTGTACAGCGTTCTTGGTTAAATGCATCAGGAATTGATTTAGATGTTACTGATGCTACTGAAAAAGACATAGATGTAGAGAAACGATTTAATTATTGTATGTCATCTAGTTTTCATAGAAAAGATTCGTTAAAGTCTAGACTACAACGAGTTAGAAATATTTTAAATAAGTATAAACATAGGAGATAAAAATGGCAGATTATTATGACAGCCTAACGGCAGCAAAAGAAAGCGTAGAAGCAGACCTTACTGCAAGAAAAGAAGAGCTTGCAAAATTAGAAGAAGATCTAAGCGATCAAAAAATAAACCCTTATGGAATTACTAATATTGACTTTAGTAAGAGATTAGAGTTAGTAGAAGATATCACGAAAATGGAAGGTGTTGTTATGGGCCTTCAATTAGCACAGGATACTTTTGTTGCAAATGCAGGACAAACCAATACCGTCGACGGATAATATAGTAAATCCGTTTCCGCCCTACATATTTAAGTACCACTATGACTTTAACTGGCCTTTAATTAAAGACTCAGTAAATGCATGTATTGAATCTACTCCTAATGTTTCGGCATTAGAAGTAGGGCAATCAACTTCGACGTTGCACGAACAAGCAAGGCCACCGCATGAATGGCAAGACAAAACATTCTATGATTTTTTTCAATGGTTAAATGTACCGTTAACTGAAGTATGGAATGCAATGAACCATCAGTTTTTTAATAAGAATCCTGGTTATATAAATTCTTGGTTTAATAGACATCAGCATACAGGACAAACTATTGAACATCAACATGCGTATACTGAACTAGTAGTTACTTGTTACTTACAATTACCTAAAGACAGTGGATTTATAGAATTTAGAGATCCACTAGAATATCATAAAGCACATACTCCAATTATACACGAAAAAGAATTGTGGAAAGAAGTTCCAGCAGTAACAGGAGATATACTAATATTTCCTGGTTGGCTCAAACACCGCACACAGCCAAACACAACAGACAATGATAGAATAGTCATGACTGTTAATGTTGGATAGCACAACAAATAAGTATATATGTGATGAATACAGATTATTATTTTCCAACACCTATATGGTGGCAAGATACTTCTATTAATTTAGAACCTCTTCGTGCGCTCTGTTCTAATATTAAAGAAACAGACAAAGGAAGACAAATGAGTAATTTTGGCGGATGGCAAAGTAATGATATACTTATAGGCGATCATACTGCAACAGACGAATTTGCTAAATTTATTGAACAGCAAAGTATAAAGTGTATACAAGACTTTGGTTATGCTCCTAGTACACAACTAAAAATAAGTAATATGTGGTTTAGCAGTAATAATGATAATGCGTTTAATCAAGTGCATAATCATGCAGGAGCATTTATAAGTGGAACTTTTTATATAGACGTACCTCAAAGTTCAGGTGAGATTATTTTTTATAGGAATTCACATGAAGAATATATAATATCAGGCGCGGCACCAATAGTACAACATACTGCTATTAGTGGAGCAACATGTAGATACCAGCCTAGAGAAGCAAGACTAGTTATGTTTCCAGGATTCTTACAACACGCAGTAATGCCAACACCTAGTAAAGAAGATAGAGTGTCAATGTCGTTTAATATGAGGGTCGTAAATGTTTGATAATTTAGGACAAGTAATAGTAAATGAAACAAATTTATTATTTGAAGATAAGCCTCATTACTTTAAAGGTTTAATGAATAAAGAAATTGAACATATTGCTTCTTGGAAAACTATCGAAGAGTGTATAAACAATCCGCAATTTTATAATTATGAAATTGTTGGTAAAGACAGTATGAAGAAAGACATACCGTGTTCGCAAAAGTCTTGGGTAACAGATAAACTAGTACAAGACAAACGCTATGTTGCAAATTGTGTTAAAGATGGTGATACTCTTATAATAACAAATTATGGATTTAATAATAGTACTGTAAATCATTTACTAGGTACTATAGAAAATATATTTGATGTTAATGCCGCCGCACATTTATATTGTGGCAAAGCTAAAGGAACCAAATCTTTTAACATACATGAAGACTATCCTGCTAATTTTATTTGTCAAATTGAAGGCAAAACTATATGGAAAGTATTCAATAACAGAATTAGTTACTTGTATAAAACAGGCACAATGAATAATCAATTAACGGAAGATATGTTAGATACTGCAATTGATGTAGTGTTAGAACCAGGAGATGTTTTATACATTCCTAGTAGAGCATATCATGTTGCAGTGCCTAAGGACGAACAAAGGATTTCATTATCAATTCCTTGTTGGAATAGATTTCCAACAGATCCAATAGACAATTCCGTTGATAGAAACTATTATACTATTTAAGGAGAATGATATGATAACAAATGATATTATAAAACAAACTGGTATCGTTGATGACGAGGTTTTAAAAGACCTATGGGATACTGTTACTGATGTAAAATTTGACTGGCATTACATGCCTGATATAACTTGGGAAAATGGTAGAAAACCTACAACACCTACTCCAGGATTTGCTCACTTACTATTTCATAGAGACACAGGCGAAGCTTCACCATATTTAGAAAAGTTTAAACCAGTACTAGACAGAATGTGTTGGAAGGCTGACATAGAATTAGAAGAAGTAATTAGACTTCGTTTAGGATTTTTAATGAATACTAGATATAATTTTCCAAGTCAAGCATATGCACATAATGAGCCACATGTAGACTTTCCAGGTGAAGATCATTACACAGCATGTTTTTATTTAAATGATACAGATGGCGAAACAATAATATTTCATCAAAGAGAAAAAGCAGAAAGATATCAAGTTGCTGAAAGAAGCATGCCAATAAAAAATTCAGCAATAATTTTTGATGGTGGTAGATATCACGCTAGTACATGTCCAAAAATAAGAGACACACGTATTGTACTAACAATGAATTTTAAAGGCAAACGCAGTGCATAACTTTAAAAACAAACGAGCCAAACCATTAGCACCTCAATTAATAGTTGATAACTTTTTTGAGATGCCGCAAACATTGCGAGATTGGACTATGGCTCAAGAGTTTTTTAAAGGCGAAAGAGGAAGTTGGCCTGGCATTAGGACCAAGTTACTTGACGAATTAAATACAGAACTTGTTGACTTATTAAAAAGTAAACTTCTTGCATTATATCCACAGTTTGAGGACTTTAGTGATATTGATTGTTCGTTACAAGTTATTGGTGAAGAATGGGGTCAAGGTTGGGTGCATGATGATAACTCCGTTCATGTTCTTGCAGGTATAGTATTTTTAACTCCTTATCCTAAACCTGATTCAGGTAACACAACTTATATGCAACAAGACGATGTCAGTACAGATATATACGATGATGCATTTGTGTCTGATATGAAATTAGATGCTGATCATAAAGCGTTTGAAAAGTATAGATTAGAACAGCGTAGTAAGTTTACACCTTCTGTAGTTGTTGAAAATAGATTCAATAGACTTATAGCATTTGATCCTAGAATGTGGCATAGTGCAAATAATTTCTTTGGAACTACAAAAGAGAATGGTAGATTAACATTGGTATTTTTTTGTAATGAATAGAAAAGATCGTATAAAGTATCCGTATCTTCCTTTAAGAGTAATTGAAGATTTTCTTGATACACCTAAACAATGGAGAAACTTTGGACTAGCACAAGAATATAGTCCAGCACAGCACGAAGTATTTCCTGGAACACGCACATTACCGTTAAATGAAATTGACGAAGATTCCTTTCTTGCGTTTGCTAAAAAATTAGAGCAAGCAGTACCAAAGTGTGTAGGCTTTCATATGTTAAATGTAAGATATCATATTGTTGGCGAAGAATTTGTAAAAGGATGGATACATGATGACGATCCTAGTATTAACTTAGCAGGACTTGTATACCTAAATGAAAATGCTCCATTAGGCTCAGGTACAAGTTTCTATGATGATCAATTAGATCCAATGGGTGATAAAATACATACACTAATACGTCGTGATTGTTTTGAGTTTGACAATGAACAGCGTTTAGCTATTAGTGATGAAAGAGATGAACATAGAAATGGGTTTACTCGTAATGCTGTAGTAGAAAATGTTTTTAATAGATGTGTGATATTTGATCCTAGAGTATGGCATGCACCTGATAACTTCTTTGGATCTACATTAGAAGATAGTAGACTTACACTAGTATTTTATGCAAAGGTAGAGTTTAATGGCTGATGATATTTTCGTTATAGATAATATAATAACTAAAAGTTATGCAAACATGATTGAACAACGTGTAACTGAAAACAAATTTCCTTGGTACTTTAATAAGCACCTAGTTACAGATCAAATATTTAATGAAGATAAAGAAATAAATCATGTCGGACACAATCACTTTTTATATGAAGATAGAAAAGTAGTTAGTCCTTTTTTTGAATTTATTCATCCATTAATACTTGCAATAGGCGATACAAAACTATTTGATTATGACGTATTAGAACGTGCTAGATTTAATTTAACACAAGCTAATACAACAAGTTCCAAAGATCATCATTTACCACATATTGATAGTGAGTATCCGCATTGGGTTGCAATTTATTATGTAAACGACAGTGACGGTGATACACATATATTTGAACAACGTACTAGTGATTTTGATCATGAGTTAGATATTAAAACTATGTTAGATATGGACTTTACAGTTAAAAAACGTGTTACTCCTAAAAAAGGTCGAGTACTTATATTTGATGGACACCAGTATCATACTAGTAGTTTTTGTAAAACCAATCCGTATAGAGTAGTTTTAAATATTAATTACGGAAAAATATTTTAATGGATTGGAAAGTACATAAGTCACAAACTGTTATAGATCATCACAGTTACTTTGTTGAAGAGTGTCACTATGTACATGCTAAATTTGTAAAAGACTTTCCTGACAAAGATAGTACTTGGGGATATAGATTTTATAATGTATTTGCCGCAACTAGTCCTAGTCCTATTTGGTATAATTTATATAAAGAGTTACGAAATACTGTGCGTGAATATGTTGGACACGACGAACCACTATGGATTCAGAGTTGGTTAAATTTTCATACTACTGATCAAGTTTTAGATTGGCACGGACATGATTGGCCATATCACGGATATATAAGTATAGATCCAAAAAACACTAGAACGGTGTTTGAAGGATATGATATTAAAAATGAGATAGGAAATATTTACATAGGTCCAGGACATAGAATGCACAAAGTAGAAGTTGATGAGCATTTTGATCAACCTAGAATTACATTAGGTTATGATATACATACTGATCCTGACAGGCCTTACGATCAATGGAGTTTAATACCGTTACTATGACATATACTAGTGAAAAAGATTTTGCATTTGTAGAACAAAACATTGTTGATAAAGAAGTTTGTAGATTTGTTGCACAAGAAATGCGTTTATTAGATGATATGATATCATATGCTAATCCTGCATTAGGAAAAGAACCAGGGCAAGAAGAAAGTTTTAGTTGGTATGGGCCATTGTGTTTAGAAACACTTAGTTTACATGTACAGCCTAAATTAGAAAAAATACTAGGACGTACTCTTATACCTAGTTATACATATGGGCGCATATATCGCTTTAATGGGCGTTTAGACAAGCATTTAGACAGGCGTAGTAGCGAGTATACTGTTAGTGTGTGTATTGAAAAAGATAGCACACACGACTGGGAGCTTTGCGTACAACGCCCGAATAAAGACGTTAATACGTTTAAGTTAGATGTAGGCGATATGTTAATATATCCTGGTAGAGATTTAGTACATTGGCGAGAAGGCGGCTTTAGAGGCAAAGAGCAAATACAAGCGTTCTTGCAATATGTTGATGCTAATGGAGATAGTACTGATTTAAAATGGGACGGTCGTCCTAGGATGGGTTTAGAGTTTGGATCAACTCAAACACAAGACCATAATTTAGATAGAGAACAGGATTTACAGTCCAAGATTTCCTAACGTAAGCTCAACCTTTTCAAAACTATAAGCAAACGTATGTGACCATCTGTAGTCAATAGAGTCGTTTATATAAGGTGCATGAGGAACACTAGCTTCGTATAGTGTAACACCTTTATTACGAACAGGCGCAATACCTACTAAGTCAAACCCCCAATAGTCGGCTTCTTCTAAAGTAAAGTTCCTCCAACCTGGATTACGTAAACTTTTACTATGCTCAGACCATTCTTTATAAAGAGGATGATTATCATCTACCATAAAGTCGTAATAGTCGCCGTATGTTTTTCCTTTGTATTCGTATAAGTTAGTACCTGACAAGTTAGGCTCATGCTCACTAAACCACATATTACAAACAAGACCAGCAGGACTATCTACATGAGGTATTCTAAATATTTCAACTGGGCGCATTTTATCTCTTTCAAATAAGTTGCCCCATTCTCTCAGATTAATATTTTTAACTTCTCCTGGATAGTTATTATGATAAAAGTCTTTAACAATATTAACTACAGGACCGCTTATCCACGTAGGTAAGTGTATAGTAGCAAATGGATTAGGATCGTTACAACCTTCATGATTGTTTGATTTACAAACAGGATAGTTTCCAATCAAATTACGAAATTCTTCAAAATCTTTGTCACTACAAAAAGGATGATTTCCAGTCCAGTATCCTGTTTTGTCTGTTAGTTTAATATATTCAAGATTCCATTGTTCAGCAGTTAGTATATTAGGTTTATAACTATTTTCATCAGGATCTAAATATGTAAAGTTTGGTTTCATTTATGATACTTTCCGTAATACTCTACACTTGTTGGAAATTGGTCTGTGTATTGTTGTTTTTCTTGTCTATTAGATTTAATATAAGGATCTAGTGCAGTAGTTCTTTCTTCAAATCCTTCATACCAAAAATTAGCATTGCTATCTTTAAATGTAGTCCAAGGATTTATTTTATGACCTGCTAACATGTATATATTAGCACCTAATGCTTCCCATGTCAACCTATCTGGTACTTCAAATACAGGACATCCTCTAAGTTCATAAATTTGTTTAAGTAATTCGCTATCATTAAACTCTTGCATTTGTATATCACGCCAATATTGCGTATCATCTCTATTGGTCATTGCATAATGTAATGTTACAAAGTCTGCAAAATATAAAAACTGTTCTTTACATACATGATTAAATGACTGTGCATCAAAATTGTTTAATTGATCTTTAGTTTCTGCAATGTTTATAAAATTAATTAAAAACTCATGTACACTCATTAGTCCATTAGACTCTAAAGGTTCTATAAATGCTCCACTAAGTCCTATACTAATACAATTTTTAACCCACATGCGTTCACTCATTCCGTTACGCATTTTAATATGTTTAAATTCCATTTCGTCTGCAACTGGTCCTAAATATTCTTTAAATTCTTTTAATGCTTCTTCGTCACTAATATATTTGCTTGAATAATTGTATCCTGTTCCAATACGTTCCCAAGTTGGTATTTCCCAAACCCATCCATAGTCTAATGCAACACTGTTAGTATAAAGTTTTAGTTCTTTTTCTTTATCTTTGTAAGGACGAGGAGCGGCCCATGCACTATCAGTATAAGTTTTATTATTAAAATCAACCCAAGGCTCATTTAATGTGCCTTCCATGAGCAGTCTTTTAAATCCTGTACAATCAAAGAATAAGTCACCTGTAATAATACCATTGTCAGTAACTACTTCAGTAATAAATCCATTGCTATCTGTATTAGCGTGTTCTACATTTGCTTGTATATGTGTTACGCCTCTAGGTATACAGTATTCGTCTCTAAGAAATCCGTAAAATTTATGTGTGTCAAAGTGCCAAGCGGCGTCTTGTGATAATTCCCAACCATTACCTATTGTATGTGTAGGCACTTTGTTATCATCTAAACATTGTGATATGGGAGATAGGTCTGTAACTAAGTCTTCAAACGGAACATTTTTTAAATATTGATGTACAAACCAATCATTAACATTTAAATAACGCAAATCTAGTCTACCAAATGGATAATGAAACCCTACTCCGTCTTTTTTATGAAAGTTTTCAAATCTAATACTAAGTTTATTGGTAGCATTACACTTAGTCATAAAGTCTTCATCAGATATACCTAAATAGTTTTGCCATCTACGCATTAATTGGGTAGTACTTTCTCCTACGCCAACTACAGGCTTTGTAGGAGACTCAACTAGTGTAATATTCTTGTTAGGAAACGCTTTTATAAGAGTAGATGCTGTCATCCAACCTGCACTGCCGCCACCGACTACTACAATATTATCAAACTTCATCTGATTCTCCAAAAACATTACCTGAAATAGTAATTCTCTTTTCGTCACTAGTATAAAAAGGATAAACTTGGTGTGTTAGTACGCTAGGAAATAAAAATATTGTTCCTTCAAAGGTTTTATCAACTGGTTGTGGTGCTTCTCGTAGTTCTCCAAACACATTTATGTATTGAAAACTAAACATACCTGCTCTAGGCATGTTACTATTGCGTACATTTACTGTACTACACTCATCTTGCATAAGATAAGGTATTTTTAAAAATATAACAAAGCTAAAATGCCCGTTATGTGTATGTGGTGGGTTAAATTCTCCTTTAGTTTGAAAATTTGCCCATAACTTTTGTAATTTCCAATTACGTTTATCTAAATTATGATTAGTAAACTGAGGATCCCAATGATTTTGATATTCATTGCACAAACCACTAACATATTTGTCAACAATTGGCATACATTCTGTTAATTGGTACTCATGTTCTATGTTTCCTGCTAATCCGCTTGCCATACTAACGTCTAACGGCTTATTAGTTTCAGTTGTAATAGAATCTAACACTTCTTGAGGCACATCTGCTTTAACAAATCCATAATTACTAAAATTACCAAACATAGCGTTACTCATTATAGTAACCTCCTTCAATATCAGCATCACTATTAAAACTAATAATGGTTTTAGTCTTATTTGACTTGTTAACTGGTGCTCTATGTATAACGAAACTAGGAAATGTAAGTATATCTCCTTCTTTAACGTCTACTTTTATTATTTCTTTTTGATTATACGGATTAATTATTTCTGTTTGAGGGCAATCATCAGGCATGTCTACGTAATACACATTAGTCCACTGACAATCTACATGTACATGCCATCCATGCACACCATTAGTAGCATATTGCTGAAACCAAATATTTTTTACGTCATATTTACTATAGCCTAGCTCTTTGTATATGTTATCAAGCTCAATTGCTAAGTGGGGTCGAAGAACTTCTAACCATTGTCTTGGAACTTCTCTGTCTACATTCCAATCGCAACGGGTAATATCAAGATCTTCATGGCTATCTGAATAAATCCTATTAGCATCTTGATTATTGATATGAAACATTAGCTCATCTTTTATTTTTTTGTGTTCTCTAAGACGAGTTAACACTATTGGCATATCAAGTTTAGTTTTTTCTAGCAAATCCAATATCCCCAATAGTAATATAATCAGTTTTGTATCCTCTAAGAACAGAATCTATTGCTTCTCTATGACTAACTGCACCATCGTGCAATGTATTATGAGCTTCTAAATTTAAAGTTGTGCAAAAATCTTCAAATTGAGGATATCTTTCTTTGTACATTTTTTTAAATGCAGTATGATCAAATAATTCTAGTCCATGTAGTACTTGTATAAAGTTTATATTTTTAAACATGTTATGATGATCATTAAATATACAATGACTAGGAAAATTTGTTCTCCAACTTTCAAAATTTTCTTTATTGAAGTCAGTTAATACAAGTCCATCTTTAACCCATCGCCAAAATTCACTGTCATCACGCTTAGTAATGTAATGTAGTTGTATAAAGTCTACTATATTTTCAGCTACTCTACGAAAATCTGCATTGTAACGATCTGAATACGTTGTAGTTTCTCTCGACCAAGTGTGGATAGTATTAATAAGACCAAACATTTGTTGTATTGACGAACCAATACTTGAAGCTTCTAATGGCTCTACAAACATTCCTGCTAATCCTACTGACACACAGTTTTTAATCCAGTGACGATCAACATAACCAGCACCAAATTTTATTTTCTTACCTATAGTTATATCGTAATCAAACTCTGCACGTAGTTCTTTCTCTGCATCTTCGTCACTAATAAACTTATCACAGTATACATACCCATTACCAAACCTATCCTGTGTAGGTATACGCCACATCCATCCACTGGACATTGCTTTTGAATTAGTGTATTGTGGAATTTCTTCTTCACGCGGTGTAGGAAATGCAATAGCACTATTCATTGGTAGCTTATCACTACAATCAATCCACTTTGCACCTAACTTACTACTAATAACTCTGTTAAACCCACTACAGTCAACAAAAAAATCACTGTCATATGTTTGCTTCTTGCCTACAAGGCTATTTACAAAGCCTTCATTGTCTAATACTACTTCATCAATTTCATCATCAAAGAACAGTATACCTCTTTCTTTAGCAAGTTTATGAAAATAGTCGTTTAACTTGTTTGTATCAAAATGGTATTGATTAGATACTTGTGTAAACGGAGGAGTTACTGTATTGTTTAGTACTTCTTTCCATACTGTGCTGTCGGCATCTGTATTTTCAGCAACACATTTATAAGCATACGGGTATAGTCCTGTCTTTTCATCTAATGCACCAAACTCACGACCAATAGCATGCCAATAATGTTTGCCATCACCGTTCCAATTTTCAAATCGAATTCCTAATTTGTATGTAGCACCAGTATTAGCTATTAAGTCAGCAGGATCAATTTCAATATACTTCATAAAGGTATCCCAATGCTCAGTACTACCTTCACCAACACCAATAATTCCTATCTTAGATGATTCAATGACTTGTATAGTTGCATGATGCATACTCTCTTTAAGCATAAGCGCAGATATTAATCCAGCAGTACCTCCGCCGAGTATAGTAATTTTATCCATTATGGTTCCTTAGAAATTTTTCTAGTCCTTGTTTATGTGGTACACGTTTCATTGACGATACTGTAATTGTATTTTGCATCAATGTATGTTCAATATATTCTTTTAGTCCTTCGGGTGCTAAGTTATATTCTTCTTTAACACTTTCAATGTTAACTAAACCTAATCCGTACAAAGTAATTATCCAATTTTCTGCTTTAAATAATGTCCACTTGGGATCAAACTCAAAACTATATGGCAATCTGTTTTTCCATTTATCTAAATTTTGTGATAGTGTAGTTGGTAACCACTTATCTCTATTATTTTTTAAGTATTTCCAAAATTCTGTATCTTCTCTTGGACTAACATAGTGTATTGCAATAAAGTCTAAAATATTTTGACTCATTTGATTTGTTTTTTGATTATAAATTTTACTAGCATCGCTGTTATTGGTATCATTAGCCCACGCAGGTAATAAGTTTATAAGTAGCCATGTTTGCAATAGTCCTTGACTAATAGCAGAACTTTCTAACGGCTCTACAAAACCACTACTAAGTCCAACAGCACAACAATTACCTATCCAGTTTTGATCAAGTGATCCTGGATCGAATTTAATTTTTTTAAATATTTTAATTGGATGCCCAAGTTTCTTTTCTACTTCAGCTTGTGCTTGATCAAAGTCTATATACTTGTCGCAGAATACATAACCGTTGCCCCATCTTCCTTGCACTGGAGTGTTCCACATCCATCCGTAGTCCATACCAGTAGCAGAAGTATAAATTGGATACTCGTCTGTATCTTCAGTTGGAAATGCAATAGCACTATTTGTTATCAAGTGATCTCCATAGCTATTCCATTTAGCTCCTAGCTCTTTCATTAATACTCTTGCCATGCCCGATGCGTCTATAAAGAAATCAGCTTTGTGTATTTCTTTACCGTTTATATTTTTAATTTGACCTTGCTCTACGTTTACGCCAACAATCTTATCTTCTTTGATAACAATATTTCTTTCAGCACAAAGTTTTAACAAGTATTCATTTAGTAGTAGTGCGTTAAAATGAAACTGTGCGGCTTCCGGCTCAACTAAATTTTGAGTCCATGCTTCTGACACACTTGGTTTATCAAACCCTATACCTGTTACTGACAACATATCAACTTCATCAGAAATTAATTTTTGATAAAACGGAAATGACTCGCCATTAGTTTCTAAGTAGTCGTCAATTACACTATGATAGTAATCAGGTACACCCCAATCTTTAAAATGTATTCCGACTTTCATTGTTGCACCACAATGTCTTACAGCATCATTAACATCAATGTTTAAAAACTGACATAGTGTTTTCCAATGTTCAGTGCTACCTTCTCCAACTCCAATAATTCCTATTGAGTCACTTTTAATAACAGTAACATCAAAATTAGGAAATGCTTGTTTGACCATTAAGGCCGATAGTAGACCGCTTGATCCACCACCTAGTACTATTACAGATTGCATTTGTTAGTTTTTCCTATAGTTATATTTGCTATTGAATCTCTTGCAAGGTTTATGTTTATATCGCCACTTGGTAATGTATTAAACGCTACAACCCATCTGTCATAATTTTCATAATGAGGATCAGTTGAGTGATACATCCAACTTGGAAAAATTAATAACTTACCTGGTTGTACTGGAAAAGTTACTAATGGTTCGTAGTCATGTTGAAGCACATCAATTTGTGCATGTAGTCTTTGTTGAACAGGGTCTTCAAAGTTTATAGGAGCACCTGGAGTACAATAGTACACACCACTAAACATGCTCATACTGTGTTTGTGGGGATGACTAGCTAACCCTGCATTACTTTCAGCACAGTTGCTCCAACTGCTAGTTACTGATAATTCTTTACAGTCGTATCTTTTATCTTCGACAATATCAGCTAAACAACTTTTAATCCAGTCAAATAAGTCATCAAATAACGGGTCGTCGTGTACATCATTTGAAGATGTAATTCCGTGCGCCGGATTGCGTTTACTTTTTAAACGCTCAATTAAGTCAGCATTATCAATAGTTGTGTTATTAAATTCATAAAACTCTATTGGGAATACTGGTATTTTATTAAATTTATTGTTCGACATATATATACTTATTTTATCTGTTGATGTTACTTCTACTAATTGAATAAATACTACGTCGGAGATTAAATATGAGCCAAAGCCCAATTGTAGATAGAATTAGACTTATACCTAGACCAGAGGACTTTCTAAACAGAAATATCGGTTCTAGCGGTGAGTTATATTATAGTAAATCAGCTAAAACGTTACGTGTGTACGATGGAACAATACGTAGTGGATTTGAAGTTGTAACTGAAAATAATATTAGAAGAAATGCCGCAAGCCAACAAATTGCTACAGTTAAATATCCTGTAACAGTATCAAGAAACGATGAAGATACTGCTAACGTTTATAATTTAAATGGATCAAAGCGTCCAACAATTGATTGGATTGTAGGTTACACTTATTACTTTGATCAAACTGATCCTACAAATTTATATTTTCCAAATCCAATTGGCGGCGCAGTATTTAATCAACATCCCTTAGAATTCTCAGCAATAGATCCAGTTGAACATGTTGATCACGCTGGTTCAGATCATATAACTTACACAGACGGTGTAATTTATTTGCTAGAACACGAACCAGTAACAAGAACTTATTATATTGCTAATTTTGCAAGTAGTACTCACCGTGCAATACAAATAACAATTACATCTTCAACACCAGAAACGCTTTACTATTATTGTATTAATCATCTTGGTATGGGCAATAGTGGTACTAGAGCTTATCCAGGAAGTGGTGGCGGTGGCGGAGTTGCTCCAAGCCCAGATGGTGCTTCAATAGAAGTTTCAGACACTGCACCAGTTAGTCCTACAAGTGGCGACCTTTGGTTTCAAAGTACTACAGGTAGATTATTAGTATACATTGTTGACGAGGATACAGGACAATGGGTACAACCTGCGGCTGTTACACCGGACGCACCAGACATTGTAGTTGACTATGCTGATGTTATAAACAAGCCAACATTTGCTACAGTTGCTACTACAGGTGACTATGCTGATTTAATCAACACTCCAGCAATAAACATTCCCACAACACTTACAGACTTAGGTATTACAGACGGCACTGCTGATCAAGTTCTTACAACTGATGGCGCAGGCAATTTTAGTTTTGCAGATTCAGGCGTTGACCTAACAGCATTTAGTGTAACAGTTAATTCCGCATCAGGCGATGGTGACTTACTTTATGATAATACAACAGGAAACTTTCAATATACTCCGCCAGCAGGCTCAGGCGGATCATCATTTAACCAAGATTTGAATACAACAAACGCAGTTACTTTTGCTACAGTAACTTCAGGAGATTTTATAACAGCAGGCACTAGTGCGCCAACAATTGATACTTCGTCAACTTTAACTATTACAACTACTGATGGACTAATAGTTGAAGGCACAGGCGCTTTTAGATTTCCAAGATTAACAACTAACGAAAGAAACACAGTCGCCGCACTTGATGGTGATGTTGTATATAACACTACCGTCAATAGATTCCAAGGCAGACAGAACGGTGCCTGGATAAACTTAGATGACGGAACCGCAGGGTAATGGAAAAAGAATATACAGTTATAGTTCATAACAGAGAAGACTTGCCAACAATTGAAGCAGAGATTACTGCTAGTTCTGGTGCAGGTCCTATTCCTAATCGAACAGTTGATGTTGCTAATCCAAGACTTGGATCAAAAGTTCAAACACATTTTATGCTTACTGACGAAGAAGCAGTTGCATTAGAAGCAGACGACAGAATACGTGCAGTTGAAATACCACCAGATCAAAGAGATGATATAGAACTAGTACTCAATGCATATCAAGATGCTAATTTTTATAGAGGTTCGCAAAGTTTAAACAATGAAGTTAACTGGGCACTACCAAGATGTATACAAGATTTAAACTCTTTTGGAAACACACAAGACTGGAACTTTGTAAAAAACGTAGCACCTAATACAGGATTTTTTGAATACGGATTAGATGGACTAGGTGTTGATGTTGTTACACAAGATAGTGGACTACAAGTTGATCATCCTGAATTTATCCAAGACGGTGTATCAAGAGTTGAACAAATAGATTGGTATGCGGCAAGTGGATTACCAGGAACACAAAGTGTAAATCATTATAGAGATTATGATGGCCACGGTACTCACTGTGCAGGTATTGCATGTGGCAAAACATATGGTTGGGCTAAACGTGCTAAAGTATATTCACAGAAGCTAGGTGGATTAGAAGGCGCCGGCGATGACGGTGGCATTCCAATTACTGATGCATTTGATACTATTAGATTATGGCATAATCAAAAAGGTGATACTGCAACAGGATACAAAAGGCCTACAGTTGTTAACATGAGTTGGGGATATCAAGGTACTGCTTCCGGTAATCCAGTAAGTGGAGTTTACAGAGGATCAGCATGGAACTTTGGCGATGCTGGCTACACTACAGATAACGAAGTATGGGCCACTAGCGGAGTTGTTCCTCCATTAGGACAGTTTAGAAGATTTACAAGCCAAGTAGCATCAGTTGATGCAGAAATAGAAGATATGGTTAGTGATGGAATAGTAGTATGTATTGCTTCAGGCAACAGTTATTACAAGTCAGACATTGCTACAGGACCAGACTTTGATAATCAAGTAACAATGTCTAATGGGACAAGATTTTATCATCGTCCAGGGTCTCCGTATGCAGACACAGCATTGTATGTTGGTAATATAGATTCAGCTGTACAATTAGAAGTTGTTGATGGCGTAACAGTATACCACGACAGGCCTGCGGCTTCTAGTGTGCGAGGTCCAGCTGTTGATATTTGGGCACCAGGTACAAATATTATGAGTACTGCTAGTAATTTTAATAACACATTTAATTATACACAGTATGATTATCCAGACAATGACAGTTTTAAAATAATGAGCATTAGTGGAACTAGTATGGCAAGTCCACAAATTGCAGGCATTGCGGCACTCCACTTAGGAAATAAACCGTGGATGACTCCTGCACAATTAAAAGCAGTATTGCTTGGCGATTCAACTAGTGTAATATCAGATACTGGACTAGCAGATGATTATACTAACAGTACTACAAGTTTAATGGGCGGAACAAATTCACACACTGTTTGCAGATACGGAAAACAGCCGCTACGTTATGGCGGCGTACCTGATAACACATTAAATGGATTTATTGTTTCACAGAACGGTATGGCTTACCAGCATTATCATTTAGATGCAAGTACATCGACAGATATTGAAGGCGCAACTATTATTGTTACGTTAACTACAGTAGGCATTGATGATGGTACATTAGTACCGTATACAATTACTGGAGTACAAGCCGCAGATATTCAAGGAGCCTCTTTAGTTGGCAATTTTAATATAGTTGGCGGCACAGCATCACAAACATTTACGTTTTTACAAGATACAGTAGTAGAAGACGACGAAATTTTTAAACTTACTTTAGACAGTCAGCGAGCGCATGTTGAAGTAACAATTGAAGCAAACACAACATAAGGTAAATATAACAAAGGATTAAACTATGGCAATTAATTATCCAATAAATCCGTCATTAAATGACGAGTTTACACAAGGCGGCACAACTTGGCGCTGGGACGGGACCGCATGGATAGTAATCAGTAATATATCTGATAGTGCTACTCCTACGTTTTTAAATCTTACAGATACTCCAAGTTCTTATACAGGAAGTGCTAATAAGTTTCTTGCAGTAAACACAGTAGCAGATGGCCTTTCTTTTGTAAATATGTCTGCAATGAGTTTTGGAAATGTAATTGTCCAAGGAGAAGGTACTGCATCAGCAGACCAGGCGGCAGATGACTTGATACTAGTTGCTGGCAATGGTATGAATATTACTGTTGATACATTAACAAATACACTAACATTTGATAGTGCAGGCGGTGGATCAGGCGATACTTTTAAAACTATTATAAGTGATGATGGATCAGTAGAAGCATCTGGTGAAAGCCAACTAAACTTATTAGGTGGTGCAAATATCTCAACTAACATTGCTAGTGGTACAAGTAACGTTCAAATTAATATGGACGCTTTTAGTATTAACTTTTTATCAGATGTTGATACTACTTCTAGTAGTCCTTCTACAGGCAGTGTGTTAAAATGGGACGGTAATAAATGGGCACCAGGTATTGACGCAACAACAGGTGGCGCAGGCACAGACGCAGACACATTAGATGGATTTGATGGATCATACTATTTAGATTATACAAACTTTAACAACACACCAAGCACACTTACACTAGCAAGTTTAAGTATTGGCATTGAACTTAGTGCTGACGGTGATGGTTCAATAACATACGATAATACATCTGGTGTGTTTAGATATACTCCACCAGATCTAAGTTCATATCTTACTAGTGTTGCATTTAGTGATTTAACAGCAACACCAAGTTCATTGTCAGGTTACGGAATCACTGATTCACCTACAGCAATAACAGACTTAGGAATTACTGACGGTACTAATGGACAAGTACTAACAACTGACGGCAGTGGAAACTTTAGTTTTACTACAGTAACTGGTGGCGGTGGCGGCGGCGGCATTACCAGTCTTATTGAAGATACATCTCCGCAACTTGGCGGAAACTTAGATACTAACGGTAATTCAATTAATAATGCTAGTGGCAACTTAGTATTACAATCTTCAGGAACAACTGCAATTAATCAGGCTAACATTTCAACTCTACAAGTAGGAACAACTAGCACGTATACCTTTCCAAACACTGATGGTAATAACGGTCAAGTACTTACTACTAATGGTTCAGGAACATTACAATTTAGTACAATATCGTCAGGTATTTCTAACTTTAGTCAATTAGGTGAAGTAGTAACAGCATCCAACTCATCAGGATTTAACTTTGCTCAAATATACATGCCAGCAATAACTATGTTTAAAGTTGATAACGATGCGGCAAGTGCATATCTGTTTGCTCCACACTACAGTGGCAATAATCCAACAATTTTTCTTATAAGTGGACACACATATGCGTTTGATTTAGACGATATCGGCGGCCATCCTTTTGAAATACAAGATAGTACCGGTAGTGCATACAACACAGGATTAACACATGTTACTAGTGCAGGTGCAGTAACAACTGGATCTAATGCACAAAATCAATCAAGTGGTGTTTTATACTGGACAGTACCTGAAGCAGTAAATAGTCCACCTAATTATAGATATCAGTGTACATCACACTCGGCAATGGTTGGTGCTATTACTATTAAAGATCTATCTAGTCTCTAAGTAGAGTTTTTAACTTCCAGCGAATATTAGCAGTAGTTGCAATATTTTCATGAACTGATTTTGGATTGGCTTTTGATGTCATATTAGGACTATGTGCATCATTAATAAGTTTAATTTGTTTTTCAAGATTAAAAAGTAGTTCGTCAACTTCTTTACGTGTTGCAGGTATCTTTATCTTAGAGGCTTTAGTTTTAAAGTCTGTCATTTCTTTTTGATACAATTCTATTTTTTTAATATCAAACATTAGAATTACCAATATTCTCGGCAGGAATAACTATAAAATTATCATCTGGTCGTTCACCATTACTTGTTTGTGTAATACTAGCACCAGCACTAAGACTTTCAATACTAACAGGCATCATTGGTGGGACATGAAATACATTTCCTTCTCCACACTCTTTTTCATATAGCTTGCCATCTGATGTATCAATCCAGCGAATACGAAACATTCCGTTATTTACAAATAAACTTTTTTCAGTTTCTTTTTGAAACTGTAAAGGAGTCTTTACTGATGGATTTTCAAATGCTAAAATTTTAGAACAGTAATCTTTTGTTAAAGCCCAGACAATTTCATATCCATAATTAGTTTGTTTAACATTATCTTTTGCCATATTTTTTCCTATTTAATCAGATCTATTACTTGAAATACTGTTTTCAGTTTAGTAATATTACTTCTTTTGTTTAATGTATTTTGTAATCCATTGTGTAGCGGACGAGGCCATTTTGTAAAGCTACACCATGCATATCCATCGTGTTCTTTGTTTAATGTAGGAATAAATTCTTCGCTAATAACACACAAATATGTATGAAAATGGAAGTATTCATCATTACTTACAAAAGTTTCTAACGGAATGGTTTTCTTTATATCAACGTCACCAATCTCTTCAGATATTTCTCTGCGAAGTCCTTCCCATGGAGTCTCGATACCTTCATTAGTGCCTCCAACTAATCCCCAAACATTATTACGCTTGTTATTAGCACGATGCAAAAATAAAAATCTTTTGGTGTTTAGTGCGTAAAATAGGGCACCACTACAAACAATCTCTTTCATACTAGTAATTATTCTAGTAATTGATTCTCCAGGTGCCGTCTGGATATTCACCTTCATAGCTCATTATCCATTCAGTGCCTGTCCACTTGTATTGTATACCTGTGTTAAGATTGGTAGTGTACGTATCTGCAGAAGCAGTTGCGGCATCAAACACTTTGACCCATCTATTGCCGTCCCATTCTACAATATCGTTTGCACTTGCTGAAAAGTCTGTACCATCTGCATTTTTCCATGCATCAGGTCCGTCTACGTCTAAGTATAGTTCATACTCAACTACATCACCTATATCTAACATACTATTAAATTTAATAATATAAGTGTCAGTTGACGACACTGATGAGTCGCCGTCCATAGCTGATGCTGATACTTCGGTACCGTTTACAAATACCTTTAATCTAGTTACGTCATAGAATAAATGCTTAGTATCATAAGTTAAAATTTTAGTAGTTGTTGTGAACCTGCCTCTTTGAACATGTCCTATATTACCTAGTAATAATACTCTAGGATTGTTACTTAGACCAAAATCTATTGGATTTTTCTTAGCAGGGTCAATAATATAGTCAATTGATGTTCTACCTTCAATATACGTATCGTCAGGTAGTGTGTCTGCATCAATGTTTACCATTAACTCTGTTTCGTCAGTTGTGTTTATTGCAACAGTACCAATAATTTCAAATCCGTTTGATCGCTGTAAACGCAATTCAGTAATGCCAGATTCAAATTCAAACGGTAAAGAGTTTAAATAACCAGTCCAAGTTTCGCTTCCAACGACAGCGTTCTTGCCAATTAGTCTTGCAACATTATTCATAAACAATAAGTCGTAATTGTTATGACTAGTTGTGATTAGCGTGGTTTCTGTTGTAAGTGCTTCACGCTTGCCTGTTAGTTTATTAGTTTTTGTTTCATCAACAATGTGTGCTTCTTTAACTAGACTTTGTGCATATGCAGTGTCATCTATGTTAATTTCTAAACCATCATCGGCAAACATTGCTGTAATAATATTTGTAATAACTCCTAGCTTTTTAACCTTTGCAGGTGGGCTAATATAGATTGGCATTTCAAAAGTAAGTGTTGCAATATCAATTTCAGTTTCTGTTCCTGTGGGTATTGATCTCGAACTAAAGTTGATATCAGTCATATTAATAACACTCAAACTAGTCCAATCAATATAGTTGTCTGTACTTTGTATTTCTAAACTAGGATTAAACAACATTAGTATTTGTTCTAGTAATTGTAATTTTTGATCAGTATTAGTAGTCCATACATCAACATTAACTGTAAGTGTATAAGGAGTAGGCATTAGTCTTTCAACGGTATAATTCTTGCCTTCAGCCTTTAAATACTCATCACCGTTGTTATCATAAGCTCTTTCTCGAATATTAAGTTTGTTAATGTAACTTGAATCAGCAAGTCTATTTGTATCCATTGCTAGACCAGTTATGTATACTGCCATCCTTGGAGCACTAGGTATTTTGTTTTCACTATTATCACGTATAATACTACCAACTTGTCTAGTCAAATCACCATACATTACTGGAATCTTTACAAGATTGTCTTTACCATCCTTGTATCCAAATTCGCTGAGTAAACGAATTACTTGCGTAATATATCGTCTAATTTGTTTGTCATAAAAGTGTTGCATTAATTATCTGCCTTAGGTTTAAGTACTTGTGAAAGACCTTGCTTCTCGTTAAATGTTTCACCGGCAACTGTTGTTGTATTACTATTATTAACAAATGTACCTTTTTGGTTATTAGCAGTGTCTGCTCCGTAAAGGTCAGCACGTTTAACATCTTGTACTTTATTCCATCTATTAGCTTTATATTTAAATAGTCTATTAGGCATAAAGTCTGTCCTCATAAAGTAATCACCGTCTTGTGGATTTGACGGAAATGCTATGCCATGTCCAAATGGTTCACCGTTAGGAGCAATATTTCCACCAATAATGTACCCTTTGTAACCTGGTCTGTCTGGCGGTGCCATTTCTTTTAAATTATCAGTACCTTCAGTCTCAGTAAGTTCTGTTTCACCACTTTCATTAGTTTGTAGTGTATAAAAATGACTAGTGTCATATCCACTTTGTTGTACTTCTGCTACAGCTTCATCCTTTACAGCCTTTGAAATTTGCATTTCTTTTTCGTATGTAGACAGTAAATCACGTAATGTATCGTCACTACCTTCTTCTGCTGGCAAGTCAAGTATATCTTTGTATTCTTGACCATCGTAAATTTGTTTTAGTTTTAATCTGTATAAATGCGGATACCAAGTTTGACTAAAGCCTTCTGCCGCTCTATTAATATCTTCAATAACATAGAAGCGTTTAAGTGCAATACTTGCATCATTCTCTGCATATTCGTCTATCAAATGCGGAAGTTCAATAACATCTCCGGGCATTAATTTTCTACCAATTGTTTCTACACTACTTCTAATATGTACTGTCATAAACAATGTATCATTGGATAGGAACAATCCAAACTGACTTAGATCAAAATCAATATCTTGTACATTGTATATTGCTCTAATTTTGTATATGTCTGGTTCGTATTTTCTATCACGATTTTCTAAGAAAACCATATCTTGTATTTGTGTATGATCTTTTACTGTTTTTCCGTCATCTGTACCTGTATATTTGTATACATGTAGGTCTGTTCCACCAACAGTGAACATTTCTAGAATCTGTTTGTCTAAAAATTCGAAGTCATTACCACGTTCGGGTTTATATAAGCTAAGTCTCGGCATATGTATATTTATCGTAACGATAAATACTATGACGGAGAAATAATTATATGTCTAACTTAGCAACACAAAAACAAGAAATATATGACTATGTACACGCAATGCTTGGCGGAGGTATGATTGATGTCGAGCTTGATCCTGTACATTACGAAACAGCATTAACAAAAGCTCTGACTAAATTCAGACAGCGTAGCGATAATGGTGTAGAAGAATCATATATGTTTTTGCCTACAGTAAAAGATCAGAACGAATACACACTTCCAACTGAAGTAATGGAAGTACGTAAGTTATTTCGTAGAAGTATTGGCTCACGTACTGGCGGCGGAGACGGCGGAACACTATTTGAACCATTCAACATGGCATACACAAATACGTACTTGTTATCAAGTTCTAACATGGGCGGACTAGCAACATACGATATGTTTAGTCAGTACCAAGAATTAGTAGGTAGAATGTTTGGTAGCTTTATTGAATTCAAATGGAATTCATCTAACAAGCGTTTAACATTACTACAACGTCCGAGAGCAGAAGAAGACCTACTTCTGTATTGCTATAACTATCGTCCAGATAGTGAACTGCTTACAGACTATCTAGCAATCCAATGGATCAAAGACTACACATTAGCCGCATGTAAGTATATGTTAGGCGAAGCACGTAGCAAGTTTGCAACCATTGCAGGTCCACAAGGTGGCTCAACACTAAATGGTGATTCACTCAAAGCAGAAGCCGCACAAGAAATGGAAAAATTAGAATTAGAAGTATCCATGGCTGTTCCAGGCGGTGTAGGTTACGGATTTACAATAGGTTAAAAACCCCCGAAGTTAACGCTAACGATTTTAGTTCCTTGTAAATACAATATAACAAGGAGGTCCCATCATGTGCAGTCCATTTGTACGTAAAGAAGCCAACCGACTCAACTGGTTAATCAAAGGTAAACTTATTGATAGATCCTGGAGCGATGAATCAGTTGAAAAAACTTACGATTCATATTTCAAAAGACTTTGGGGTAATAACGAGAGAATGGAATACGGTGCTGTAGGTTTTGAAGCCGCATACAAGGCCCGTGAAGCTGAAATATTATCTGAAGAATTAGAAACAGTTGCCAATTTAGGGTATGATTAGAATAATACTCCAATAAATATCGTCCTAAACAAAGGACATTAGATATGACAACACAGACTAAATCAGAACGTGATGCTATCATTAAAAGGGCATCCGAAGACGCAAGGCGTCACATTGAAGAACTAAATGCAGGACCAATGAAACATACAATCCGTAAACGTGAACGATTAGAAGCAAAGCAATCAAGGCGTAGATAAAGGTTGACATATTTGTTTATATAGTATATACTTTAAAGTATATTCAATAAGGAGTTATGTGTGCTACCAAAACTATTAGTCGTTGGACATGGACGACACGGCAAAGATACTGTATGTGAGATGCTAGAAGCATATGGTTATACATTTCAGTCATCAAGCAAATTTTGTTCAGAACTTTTTATCTTTAACGACCTAAAAGACAAATACGGGTATGCTGACGAAGATGAGTGTTATGCAGATCGGCATAATCATCGTACTGAATGGTATAATATGATACACGATTATTGTAAAGATGATCTAGCACGTTTAGGACGTAACCTATTTGACAAGCATGATATCTATTGCGGTCTACGCAACAAACGTGAGTTTTTTGCAATGCAAAATGAAGAAATTTTTGATTGTGCTATATGGGTTGACCGTTCAGATCAGTTGCCTTTGGAAAGTTATAAGTCTATGAGTATTGAACAATGGATGTGTGATTACACTATTGATAACAATGCTACAATTGATCGCTTAGAAAAGAATGTTGATACACTAATCAAAACAATATTTAAAAATCGGGGATTAAGTCTCCCTGCTTCCAAACAACTCCATCTTTTTGCATAATACGCTGGCAGTTAGCACAAATAGTTTTTAAATTACTTGGACGACAGTTATTCAAATCACCGTCTATATGGAACACATTAAACTGTGCCAAGTACTTAGATTTAAATCCGCATTTTTGACAAACTGGTTTCTTTATATAGCCGGCTTGTTTCCATTTAGGTATTCCGTGATTGGCTCCATTGCGCAAACATCGCCCACACATTTTTCTGTAATAGGTTTTTCCGTCCTTTTTATAATTTATTGCCGCTGGACGTTGGCCGCATTTGCATAATGGTCGCATACTGTATTTAGCCTAGCCTTTTTGGTGCCTTTTTCTATGGTATTATACATACCTTTTCTTTCTTTGATGGTAAATACAAGTAATAAATTGACCCAATCCATAGGAGAATTAGAATGGCATTATCATCACCCGGAGTACAGGTTAGCGTAGTAAACGAGAGTTTTTACACACCCGCTGAACCAGGTACAGTTCCAGTAATATTTTGTGCAACAGCACAAGACAAAAAAAATGCTTCAGGGACAGGCACAGCATTAGGTACACTAGCGGCAAACGCTGGTAAGCCATATTTAATGACTTCACAACGTGACTTAGCTGAAACATTTGGCGATCCAACTTTTAGAGTTGACGCAAACAACAATCCAGTACACGGATCAGAATTAAACGAATACGGCTTACAAGCGGCATATTCATTCTTAGGTGTAAGCAACAGAGCATGGGTAGTAAGAGCACCAATTGACTTGGCACAGTTAGAGCCAAGAGCAAGTGTTCCAACTGCTGATCCAACCGCAGGCACATATTGGTTAGATACTACTACTTCATTGTATGGTATCCAAGAATGGAACAATGCGGCAATTACAGTTACAGGCGGACAGAGCTTTACTAATAAAACACCATTAGTATTAACAAATGTTAACCAAGTAACTGGGTCATTAAACGCTCCAGGTGCACCTTTAGCATCAGTAGGACAAATAGGCGACTACGCAGTAGTTGCAATTAGTAAGCTAGTAACAATTTGGTACAGAGCAGCCGACGGCGATTGGGTTGAAGTTGGTAGCGATGATTGGAAAGATAGTTGGCCAGCAGTTACTGGTGCAACAGCAAATCCAAGCGTAAGTGCAGGTACATTAACATTAAATGAAACTATTGTTACTGTAACAAACGGACAAACATTAGCTGAAATAGTCGTAGCAATTAACGGATTAGGTATTTCAGGAATACGTGCCGCGGCAGTAGATAATAGACTAGCATTATACAGTGATGGTTCAGTAAGTGGTGCAGATAGTACACAAGCTGGTCCAGTAGTTTTAGCACCAGGTAGTGCAAATGACGAAAGTGTATTAACAGCATTAGGTTTAACAGCTGGTAGTTATTATCCACCAGCATTACAAATTAGTAAGCATACACAAATTCCAACAGACTTTAAAGTTACTTCAGGCGCAACTGGTAGACCAACTGGTAGTGTTTGGTTAAAAACAACTGAGCCAAACTTAGGTGCTCGTTGGAGAGTAAAACAGTGGAACACTGAAACAAGACTTTGGGACGGTATTGAAGCACCAATGTTTAGTTCTGCACAAAATGCAATTTTAGAATTAGACAGAACAGGTGGCGGTGAAAACTTGCAACTTGGCAATATGTTTGTATTAACAAACGTTGCAGGAGATACATTACCAATTGCAACATTTAGATTGTACAGACGTAGTGCATCAGGCGCAACAGTAATTAAAACAAGCGTGTTTGAAGCAAGTTCTTTTTCAGCAGGAACATACAACTTGACATTTCAGTCAACAGCACCAGGTAGTGCAGACTTTAGTAACTTTGCGGCAAGTACTATTGCTGTAACAATGTCAGGTAGTGAAACAGCGGCAGAACAAGCGATTGCTTGGGCAACAGCAATTACAAGTGCAGGTATTGCAAACGTAAGTGCAGAAGTTGACGCAGAAAACAAAGTTATTATTAAGCACTCAAAAGGTGGAGAAATTAAACTAACAGATGGTAGTGGCGCGGCAGCTTCATTAACACTATTAGGTATTTCACCATACGTAGATGCAAACACAGGTACTGACTATGTAAGTTACGAGCCAGGAACAGATTCCGGCACAACTCCTTCAGTGTACAGAGCAAGTAATTGGTCAGCATTGAATTACACAGCAAGTGCTAGTGCGCCAACTGCTACAGCGGCAGATGGTCAGTTATGGTACAACTCAATTGTTGATCAAATGGACATTATGATCCACAATGGTACAACTTGGGTAGGTTACCAGTACAGCGGAGACGAAGCTATTAACTTTGGTGACGCGGCTCCTTACTACTCAGCAGTAACTTCAGACAAAACTGATCCATTAGGACCACTTGTTAGTGCAACACAACCAACTAAACAGTCAGATGGTTCTTTACTAGCAAATGGCGATCTTTGGATTGACACAAGTGATTTAGAAAACTTTCCAATGATTTACAAATACAGAAAAGCAACTGATGTTTGGGAATTATTAGATAAATCAGATCAAACTACAGAAAATGGTGTACTATTTGCAGATGCAAGATATGGTACAAGTGGTGCGCTTGGTTCAACAGCAGGGTCAATTAAAGACTTGCTAACTAGCAACTACTTAGACCCAGATGCTCCAGATCCAGCACTATATCCACAAGGTATGATACTTGTTAACACACGTAGAAGCGGATTCAATGTTAAGAAATTTGTTAAAAACTACATCACAACTGGCGATAAGAATTTACGTCATAAAGATGAACAAATGACAAATTACAATAAAGATCGTTGGGTAACTGAATCAGCTAACCAAATTGATGGTTCAGGTAGCTTTGGACGTAATGCACAGCGTAAAGTTGTTGTACAATCGTTACAAGGTATTGTTAATAATAACGATGAGATTAGAGATGACGAATCACGTATCTTTAACTTGATTGCATCACCAGGATATCCAGAACTAATTGGTGAAATGATTAGTCTAAACTACGATAGAGGTTTAACAGGCTTTGTAGTTGGAGATGCTCCAATGAGACTAAAACCAGATGCAACTTCATTAAATGAATGGGCAACTAACGCTAAGTTATCAGCAGAAGATAATGATGATGGACTTGTAAGTAAAGATGATTATTTTGCAATATTTTATCCAGCAGGATTTACAAGTGACAACTTTGGTAACAACGTTGTAGTTCCAGCTTCACACATGATGCTAAGAACTATTGCACTAAGTGATCAAGTTTCTTACCCATGGTTTGCACCAGCAGGTACAAGACGTGGCGGAATTACAAACGCATCAGCAACTGGTTATATTAATAGCGAAGGCGAATTTACAACTGTTGCACTAAACGAAGGACAAAGAGATACATTATATGCACAAGGCGTTAACCCAATTACGTTTATTACAGGTGCAGGACTTGTTAACTTTGGACAGAAAACTAGAGCAAGAGGTAATAGTGCGCTAGATAGAATCAACGTAGCACGTTTGGTTATCTACTTACGTAGTCAGCTAAACACACTTGCTAAACCATATATCTTTGAACCAAATGATAAAATCACACGTGATGAGATTAAACAGCAAGTTGAAAGTTTACTTCTTGAGCTTGTTGGTCAAAGAGCCTTGTATGACTTCTTAGTTGTATGTGACGAAACAAACAATACTCCAAGCAGAATTGATAGAAACGAACTATATGTAGATGTTGCTATTGAACCTGTTAAAGCAATTGAGTTTATTTACATTCCGCTTAGATTGAAAAATACAGGCGAGATATCAGGACTATAAGATGATAAATACTTTTAACTTAGGAGCATATTAAATGGCAATTTCAACACTTTCAAAAATTACAGTGCCTTTAGCGAGCGGTGACTCCGCTAGTACCCAAGGCTTGTTGATGCCAAAGCTCCAGTACCGCTTTAGAGTGTCGCTGGAAAACTTTGGTGTAAGCACACCGACTACAGAACTTACTAAACAAGTAATTGATGTAACTCGACCAACAGTGGCATTTGAGCCAATGGAAATACATGCTTACAACTCAAAAGCATACTTAGCTGGTAAGCACACATGGTCACCAATTACATTAAACTTACGTGAAGATGTAAACAATGCAGTACAAAAACTAGTAGGCGAACAGTTGCAGAAGCAATTCGACTTTTACGAGCAGTCAAGTGCGGCAAGTGGACAAGATTATAAATTTACAACACGTATTGAGATCTTGGACGGTGGTAACGGTGCTAACACTCCAAACGTATTAGAAACTTTTGAACTATACGGTTGTTTTGTAACAAATGCTAACTACAATACATTAGCATATAGTAACAACGAACCAGTAACAGTTACATTAGAAATCCAATACGATAACGCAATCCAAACACCTTCAGACACAGGTATTGGAACGCAAGTTGGACGTACACTAGGATCGCTAATTACAGGCGGCGGCGCATAAACAAGATTTAATTAAAATCTACAATATTAAAAAGGGTAGCAAGAAATTGTTACCCTTTTTTATTATCTACGCATATAATTCATCTGGATAAATATTAGTATGGCACTAACATCGAACGGATTTTTAGATAACTTACTTTCAGGATTATTAGGTCCTAAAGGTACAGTAGCGGATTGGCAACATGCAAGTAGATTGTATGTTGATAACGATTTACGATTTGCTCCCAAACAAAAGTTTCTATATCATGTATATTTTCAATTAGATCCTGTTGTAAGATCTATTCTACCTTCATTAAAGGATAAGCATAATTTAGAAATAGGTATGCTTGTTAAATCAGCAGACCTTCCTAAATTTACTGCTATTGTAGAAACTAGAAACAAATACAATAGAAAAAAGAATGTACAAACAGGCATACAATACGAACCAATTAATATTTCATTCCATGACGATAACTTTGGTGTAACTACTGCATTATTAGAAGCATACTATAGATATTATTTTGCAGATGCAAGCTATGGCAGAAACCCTGGTGCTTATAACAAAGCAGGAGCAGGCGACAACACATATATGGGTAGTGGCAGAAACCAATACAAATATGGTTTAGACAATGCTATTAGTGTACCATTTTTTAAGAATATTCAAATATCGCAATTAGCAAAAAAATCATACACAACGTATACTATTGTTAATCCAATAATTACAAACTGGGCACATGATACTGTAGATAATGCAGATGCGTCAGGAACAATGCAAAATAATATTACAGTTGCATATGAAGCAGTACATTATTCTAGAGGACGAGTATCAGCAGGTTCTGAAGGTGAACCAACAGGATTTGGTGACGCTTCACATTACGATAGACAACCATCACCAATTAGTTTATTAGGTGGTGGACAATTAGGTATTGATGGAATATTTGGCGCAGGCGCTGACTTATATGATTATATTTCACAAGGTGAAAACTTTGGTAGCCCATTAGAAGCGGCATTAGGTGCATTCCAATTAATAAGAAATATTTCAAATTTAACTCCAGAAGGTGTAGTAGATGATTTAACAGGACTTGCTGGAGATGTAATACAAGATGCAACAGGAACATCAGTAAACATAACTAGTGGTTTACAAAATACTGTTGTTCCAAAGTCGCAAGGTCCGGGTGGAAATAATAATACAACACAAACACAACCTTCTACTATCTCAGCACCCCAAAGTGAAAATTCTCAACGACAAAATCTACTTGCTAATCCAGCACAGTTAGATGACACAGCAAGAAATATTTTTCTAAATGATTATTTAAACGATGGAGGCGCCGATGGCATTAATGGTGCAAACGCGGCCTGGAAAGCATTACCCGCAGGTAGTCAACAACTATATAAAGATAAAGCATTGGATCAAACAACATGAGCGGATTACCTATAAGAAATATTTCTAAACAATCTGACAGAGATGTTACATTATTCTTTGACAAATATTATTCTAAGCCTATTAGTTTAACAGATAATGAATTAACTACAGTACTTGGCTTTTTTGAATCAAGAGGCTTTGACAAAACAGCATCATTAGCTGTAAGTACAGTTCTTGTAAAACAAGCAAAATCAGATAACGTTGATGTATATACATTGTTACAAACATTAAAAGGACTTGATGAATTAAAACTTAGTGCAGTTATTGCAGAGATATTAAATTACAACAGAAAGAAAACAAGTGCTGTTGGATTTAAAAGAGATCAAACAATTATAAAATATGAAAAGAGAAACATAATTGAAGGTACCCCAGAGCAAATATTCATAAATACAAACGTAGCAACAAATTTCAGTGCAACTGGATTTACGTTAGACTCAGGAACAATTACCTTTGACGGGGACGAATAAATGGCAAAACAACTTATTAACATAGGTGTATCACCTAATGATGGAGCAGGCGATAGCTTACGTGACGGCGGCGACAAAGTAAACGATAATTTCAATGAAGTATATTCAATATTAGGCGACGGCAGTAATTTACTAAACACCGATATAGACTTTGGTCCAAATAAGATATTTTATAGTAATGTTTTTGCTACAGAAGCAGATCTAAATGCAATTAGTGCTTCTACATATCACGGCATGGTTGCACACGTACACGAAACTGGTGCATTATATTATTCACATGCAAACGTATGGCGTAGATTATTAACATCAGATCCAGCAGGCAATATTTCTAATTATACTGATCCATTGAACGCTGTTGCTTACTCAGGTAATTATGCAGATTTAACAGGCAGACCAACATTGCCATCAGCAATTACAGATTTAGGAATTACAGACGGCAGTGCAGGACAAGTACTAAGCACAGACGGTACTGGTAATTTTATATTTAGAAATGTTGAAGCTACTAGTATTGATTTTATAAATGTTACAAACAAACCTACAACTATTGCAGGATATGGTATTAATGATGCATTCAATGGACAATATGCGGCACTTACTGGCGCCCCTGAATTGTTTAGTGGAGCATATGCAGATTTAACAGGTAAACCAACAATACCAGTAGATGTAAGTGATCTAACTGATACTGGCAGTGCATTATTTGATGGCTCATATAGTAGTCTAACTAATACACCAACAATACCTTTAGATATAAATGATTTAACAGACACTAGTAACTTACTATTTTCAAGACAATACTCAGACCTAGTTAATATTCCAACATCGTTTGGTTCATTGACGGCTATTAGTATGGCACTAGGTGTAAACGTTGACGAATTTAGTAACGATGAGACTATGGCTGATAACAGTGCAAGTGCATTGGTTACTGAACGTGCAGTTAAAACTCATGTATCAAATCAACTAGCAGGAAGAACATTATTAAACTTAGGCATTGCTGAAGGTACCAATGGACAAGTATTAACTACTGACGGCGCTGGTACATTTTCATTCCAAGATCCAGGTGATCAAATAGGAAACTTTACACTAGCATCTAGTGTAATTGATACAGACGATTCAAGCGGTATTACAATTACTCCAGCAGTAACAATAAGCAGTGATCTTGCTGTAGAAAATGACCTTACAGTTAACAACGATTTAACTGTTGCAGGTAACATTATAGCAACTGCTCCAGGTGATCCAGAATTATACTCAGAAGCTAATATTAAACTTACTGCCGCAACAAGAGTAGAAGTAACACAAAGTCCATTTAGATTAGCTAGTTTTACAAATGCACAAAGAGATGGACTAACACCTGCACTTGGAGACACAATTTATAACTCCGAAACAGGCAAGGTTCAAGCATATGTAGCCGACACAGGAGACAGTACCACTGGTTGGGTAGATTTACATTAAAGGTAAAGCATGGAAAAATATTATGTTATAAATGCAGTATCTAAAGATGCATTTGATAAAGTACACGAATATCTTACTACTAGCACATCAATTAGTAATGTGCCTGACAGAGAAGTTATTTGTGAAAATTATACATTACAAAGTTCAACAAGAGGTACATACATGCTTACTGATGCTGAAAAAGCAGAAGTTGAGCAACTACCAGAAGTTGAATACATAAATCTTGATGTTGCACGTTATCCAGAGATGCAAATTCCTGCAGATCAATTACGTTGTGATCTTCCACAGAAAAATAGATACACTAGCAATGTAAGAAATTATCTTGCTTATGGTCAAAACTATAGCGGAACAACAAATGTCGACAATGGCGCAGTAACAAGTCAACTGTTGCGTATGAGACAAAAAGCAAATCCTTGGGCAGGCGGAGATAGGTCAGCAGTAGTAGAAGACATTCCTGCACAAAGAGGTACAGGCAAAGATGTTGATGTTATTGTAGGCGATAACGGAAGCTGGATAGGACATCCAGAATTTATAAATGACACAGTTAATTCAGGTGCCGGAAGTGAAGCTGGCATAGTTCCACAAGATTTTATACCAGGCAATCCATTAAGTATTAGAGACGGCAGAGATGCAGGCAATGCTACTTCTCCGTTATGTAACGTATTAGATTTAGTATTAGATAGTCCATACTATATTGACCCTGATTATTTTAATGCAGATGCAAGTAATAGATTAATTACACGTTGGGACGGTACTGTTGTTCCTGGAGAAAGTGTATCAAGAAGTTGGTGGGCAAATAGTTCTAATCGTTCAGCAAAGTTTGCAAGTATTGGTACTGTAACTATACCAAGCAATTATACTAGAAACAGAGCTCATGGTTCAAATACTGTAGGACCAGGCGACGGAACACACGGAACACAATGTGCAAGTTTAACATTTGGTAAAACACATGGTTGGGCATATAATGCTAACAAGTGGGTTGTTGATGCATATGGTTCTTCGTTTTTAGGATTCGAACAATACTTTGATGTAATGAAAATATTCCACTTACACAAGCCTATTAATCCTACTTACGGACAACAAGATCCTACTATTAGTTCTAATAGTTGGGGATTTCGTGTATCAACTAGGACTAGTGGTTATTCTAATTTTAGAGGTACTGACTATCAATTTACTACTAATACTAATGCAACTAACAATTATCGTGTTATAAGAACTAATGGCGATGGCCGTGTAAAACATTATCCTAAACCAAATAGTTTATTTACAGCATCAAATGAATGCGCAGACGCAGGTGTAATATTAGTTATGGCCGCAGGTAATGACAGCCAACAACAGGTGTTACCAGATCATCCTAATTGGGATAACTTTCACTGGAGTTCAAGTGGTGCAACTATAGACGACACTAATCAAATTGAATTAGGAAACTATTACAATGCATATGCATCTGTAAACAGACCTGGTTGGCCACAATGTGTTGGACCAACAGCTGATAATAGATTTAAAGCAATTAATGTTGGCGCACTAGATGATGACTGGAGTGAAGGTACTGCTATAGGTAGTATTGACAACAAGGCATATTATAGTGATTGTGGTCCAGCAGTGGATTTTTATGCACCAGCAGATGGTACATTAGGCGCGGCTTCACCTAGCGATACTTCTAGTATTGTACCTAGATTTGATAATACTTACTCAGGTTTAACAGCAGATGGCGGAACAGCAGAAGATACTTATTTTAACGGTACTTCAGCCGCATGTCCAGTTGCATGTGGATTCTTAGCAACTGTATTAGAACACAACAGAGGCTGGGATTGGGAAAATATAAAAGATTATGTTAGTAATACTTTAGAAGAGCAAGACGCTACTACTATGTTTATTGGTGACGACTATTCAGACCCTTTTGATTCAGGATGGCTACAGACTAAAAGTTTAGCAGGTTCTGCTCCAATAATTTTATACGAAGGTCCTTATACATCTAGTAATCAAGGGCCATCAGAAATTAGAGGTCCTTTAAATTTCAAAGGCGGCCTATCAATAAGATTTAGCAAATGATATGGGTAGATTTGCACAAGGAAAATTTAGTCCAAAAAATCCAGACAAATATATAGGATCAAGAACTCCAACATATAGATCAAGTTGGGAATTTGCTTTTATGAAGTTTTGTGACGAACATCCTAGTGTTCAACAATGGGCTAGTGAAGCAGTACAAATTCCATATAGACATCCATTTACAGGTAAGTACACAGTTTATGTACCTGACTTCTTTATTGCTTACGGTGGTAAAGATGGTAAGCAACGTGTAGAGCTTATCGAAGTCAAACCAGAAAATCAAACAGTTAAAGAAAAACTTGGAAAGTCTAGAGCTAACCAAGCACACTATGTTATTAATCAGGCTAAGTGGGAAGCCGCAAGAATATGGTGTAAGCAAAAGAAAATATTTTTTAGAGTAGTTAACGAGGGCGACATATTTCATAAAGGACGCCGTAGATGAATATATCGTTTGTAAACCATAAAGGTGAGCGTTATACATTTGTACACATTCCAAAAACAGCTGGCAAAAGTATTAGTGCATATATCTTTAAACATGGAAAAGAAATTTGGTCACCACATGAGTTATCACATGCAACACCGAGTGACTTAGAATCTCTAAATGTACCATTAGGAGAAACTTTTGCAGTTACTAGAAATCCGTATTCAAGAGCAGTTAGTTTATATAGATATTTGCATGAAGTAGATATAAAAAAACTTGCAAAACAATCTGACAAGCACTTTGGCAAACAATCTAATTTAGATTGGTATTCTAGATGGAATAAAGAAAATAACATTAAAACGTTTAAGCAGTTTTGTAATTTATTACCGTATGTTCCGTTAGGTAGTTTACAACACCCTTACAAAAATGTAGATCGTCTTTTTAACTTTGAACAAATGGATCAAGTGAACGATTATTTAAAGCGTATCTTAGGGACAACAGAAGATATAACGCATTTAAATAAAACTGGTAATAATCAATATAAGAAGTATTATACAAAATACAGTATTGTAGAAACAGTATATAACGCATACGAACAAGATTTTAATTTACTAGGGTATTCTAAAGATATAAATATCATGTATAATAACGGTGTATTACTATGACAAAGAAACTAGAAGAACTATTAGATTTGCCTGATTCTAAAGATATCATTAATGACGCTAAGTCAAAAGATAACGAGTCAAAAAAGCAAGCCGCAATAGTTGAACAACAAGATACATTTAATACCATGGCTGATTTTGATAAGATCGCCTCTGCATTACCAGCTGTAAAAGGATTAGGTGATAAAGCAGATAACGAACTAGAAGATATTGCTCAACGTGCATTAGATGCTTATGATGATTTAATGACTCTAGGCATGAATGTAGAAAGTCGTTATAGTGGTAGGGTTTTTGAAGTTGCAGGTAATATGTTAAAAACAAGTCTTGATGCAAAAACAGCAAAAATGGACAAAAAATTAAAGATGATTGAGCTTCAACTCAAAAAACAAAAGATGGATTCAGACACTAATAACGGAAATGACGGGCTAGTATCTGGAGAAGGATATGTTGTTACAGATCGCAACAGTCTATTGGAACGCCTAAAAGGCTTAGATAAAGATAAATAACATATAATAGGAAATTAACGATGAAATCATTTAGCGATATATTAATAGAATCAAAGAAAACTTATAGCTTTTTAATTAAAGTTGCAGGTGAGCTTCCTGAAAATTGCGAAGCACAATTAAAAACGTCTTTAGAAAGATTTAGTATTGAAAGTATTTCATCTATGAAGAAGACTCCAATACAAGAATCACCTTTAGATTTTCCAACATTAAAAAATATGGAAGTACAGACTTGGGAAATAGCTGTTAACTATCCTACAACAAAACAAGTATTAGAAAATTATATTGCCGCAAATTGTAATATACCAGCGGCACATATAGTAGTTAGAGTTCCAGGTGAAGTACTAGAATTACAACAAGAACCAAAAAATGAAGAACCATACGAATCAGTGTTGAATACAGAAGACATGGGCGGCGAAAGCGGCCAAGATAGCGTAGGTGAAAATCGTGTTATGGACCTGTTAAAAGAATTAGAAGTTGCTCGTAAGGAAAGAGAAGTTGATCCTGTAGCTGGTGTAACAGCTGGAGAGAGCAAAGACATAACATCTGAAACAAATAGCAAAAGTCCAATAGGGAGTTAATTATGAGCAATATGCTAGATATTTTAAAAAACTTTGATGATGCAGGAGCAGGCAAGAAGCCAGCTAATTCCGCAGATAAAGGTAGCATGAAAGCTATTTTAGAATCAATACAATCAGTAGAAGAATGTGGCGACATGCCAGCAACAGCAACTGAGGCACCAATGATGCCCGGCGCTGGACAAGGTGAAGTAACAGTAAATATTACAGCATCAGGTAAAGAAAATGTTGCAGATCTTATTTCAATGATGCAACAAGCGGCAGGAATTGACAATGCTCCGCAGTTACCAGTAGTACATGATCATGAACCAGAAATGGAACTACCAGCAAAAGGACAAGAAATGGATATGGCAACTATGCGTTCTATTATGTCAGCTGGTGAAGATGATGAGGCTCCTGCAGAAGAAGAAGCATCTGAAAATTGGGCTAACTCACCAGACGAAGAGTATGGCAGTGAAGATGATGTTATTGCAACAGGCGATGATTTACACAGACCAAAAGATAGAAAAGCAATCCGTGTAAAAGATCCAGCTGTTGAGTCAATTAGAGATCGACTTTGGGCCGCACTAAGCGAAAAGAAAACTGCCGAGGGTAGAGGCGCTATAATGGCTGGCAGAGGACGTGGTAAAAAGAAGTTAAAAGCATCACGTGGTAACGAAGACATCAAGACAACCGAGGGCCGAGGAAAAGGCCGTGGGAAGAAAAAGTCAAGAGGTTAATTGGGAAGAATACTTCCAACACATTAAACCTGTATGTCCTTGGAGCGGAGCCGCTCTCAAAAAAGGCGAATTAAAAATTACACAATGGTCTGGAGAAGTTGAGCCACTAGGCAACAATCAGGCCATTGTTTATATTTGTCCTAACTACAATCGTAGACGACTAAAAAAATTACACAAAAAGATTGACAACGGCGAATATGAATGGTTATGGAGCGAACCAACAAACGGTCCTAATGCTTCCCCAGTACCCGTACTAATACAGCAAGACAAACGTAAACTGTTTGATCTTAGGTTCGATACGGGATACTATGACGATTATATTGGTTAAATACTAACATGAGCAAAAGTTTAGATGGCGTATTAACTAAAAAAGCTAATACCAAAGAAACATTTAATGAAGAACAAATTGCTGACTTATTAGCATGTACTGATCCTGATACTGGGTATATGTACTTTGCACGTAAGTTTGCTTTTATACAACATCCTGTACAAGGTAAGTTGTTGTTTGATCCTTATGAGTATCAAATACGTTTGATGCATTCATACCACAGTTATCGTTTTAATATAAACATGATGCCAAGGCAAACAGGTAAGACTACCTGTGCGGCAATATACCTAGCGTGGTATGCAATGTTTAATCCAGATCAAACTATTCTAATTGCGGCGCACAAGTATACAGGCGCACAAGAAATTATGTCACGTATACGTTACATATATGAAACATGTGAAGACCATATTAGAGCAGGTGTTACAAGTTACAACAAAGGTAGTATTGAGTTTGAAAACGGTAGTAGAATCGTAAGTCAAACAACTACTGGAAACACTGGACGTGGTATGTCCATATCATTACTATACTGTGACGAGTTTGCATTTGTGCAACCTAATATTGCTGAAGAGTTTTGGACATCAATATCACCTACACTAGCAACAGGTGGTCGTGCTATTATTACTAGTACACCTAACTCAG
>Ga0181399_1000044_pt1 | contig 37286 bp, 36 predicted proteins | sample 22SPOviralmetaG_FD_130128 | JGI IMG/M metagenome (GOLD analysis project Ga0181399, IMG submission 130128) | Marine viral communities from the oligotrophic San Pedro Time Series (SPOT) site, San Pedro Channel, CA, USA - 22 SPOT_SRF_2011-05-21 | ecosystem: Environmental > Aquatic > Marine > Strait...
CATCTAAACGGCAGAATACGCAGAATCCTATACTGGCCATATTCGTCTGACCGTCTCTAACATATCTCTATAACCAATGGCACTCAATCTATCCACACTGACTTCCAGCGCGACATCTGGTGACGTTCTAGCAGAAGCCCTGACGACCGCTGACTTCCTTGAGAACGTCCCAGTGTTACGCAATCTCTCGCGGAATTCCAACAAAGGCGGCGATGCGAAACAAGATGTGGCCCTAAACCAGCCTAAAGCGTTGCCGCTGGATGCTAATGGAAAAGGCTATCTGTATCTGTGTGGTGTTAGTGGAAACTATGCGAGCGTTCCTGACCCACTTGGTTCACTGGGGGATTTCACAATGCAGATTGACGGGCTTAATGCTGGGGCTGTTCGTCCAGATACTTTAAGCACTCTTATTTCCCAGTATGATAACAGCAGTGGGTTCGATGCGTCCTTTATTTTAAGGATTAATACGGATGGGACACTCAATTTAGTGTTGTACACAACTGCTGGAAGTGAATCTCTTACAAGTTCAGCGGTTCCTGCTAATACTGCCGGAATACAAGTTAAACGTGTCGGAACTATTGTAGAATATTTAATTGATACAGGCTCGGGTTTTAATATTCACGACACTGATACAAGTAATGGAATATCTTTAAGTAATGCTTCTTGCGATGTTCAAATTGGTGTGGCTAATACTGTCACTTCTCGGCTTAAAGGTAAAATTTCTCGTGCCATCATCTGGGACAACGGAACACAAGCAGGAGACCCAGTTCTAGACGTAGACTTCACGGCCACCAACATTCGCCACGGTGACACCAAGTTCAAATGCGCGACTGGTCAGGTCATAACAATCAACCAGTCCGGCAACGACCCAGCCACGGTTATCAAGAAGAGTGTCTTGCGGTTCGATGGTGTTAACGATGGGCTTCAAGGTCTCTTTGCTAATAACATAAACAGCGGCTATATGTTTGCAGCTTTCAGTGTGCTTGGAGATGGCGGTGACGATTATGGTCGCATATTTGGAGCTAACATAAATGGAGGCTTTGACTACCAAAACACCGGCTTCGCACTTCGCCGTTTAGTCTCAACGGAAACTTTGAACTTAAGGTATTCTGGCGGTTGGGGTGAAACTCATCAAAATCTTTTTGACGATGACCGTGGGGATTTGCTATTCGAATCTCGCCTTGCACCTAGCTCGCAAAAAAGTAAAGTCAACGATGCAGATGGAAACAATGGTGTGACCACACTTCCCGACACCGGTGTTGCTGCAACGGAATATTCTATTTCATCAGATTCTACTGGTGGTTCCAATCTCGCCATCGACCTAGAATACCTTGCATTATTCCCTGCGACCATCACCGACGCCCAAGCTGACTCAGTTCGTAATTATATTAATAATAGGAACAACGTGTTTAGTCTCATTGACTCACAAGGCTACTATTTCTTTGACCCGCAGATTTTCCCTATCGTTGACCCTGCTGCCTTTGTTTCTTACTGGAACGGTAATATTGTTGGTTCAGATAATACACTTAACGCTTCTGTTAGCCAATCTACAGTCAACGACCAGCCGACACGGGATGGCTACAAGGTTACATTTAACGACAACGCTGACCACCTTGTGGTTGCAAGTCCACTGTCAGGAGGGCAAGCAGGCTGGCAAATCGTAGGCACGTCACTCGGAACCTTTGCGTATCGCGTGAATGCCAATGCGGTCACTGAGTTGAATCTTTTGGGTAACTTTGGTAGCACGTTCCGCAAAACTGGTGATTTGTATGGTATTATACTTTTGCCCGAATCGGCAAGTTCTGCTGACATTGAGTCGGCGAGGAAACTCTTAACTGACAGAGGTGCTTCCGACGGCGACATAATCGGTATTTCTTTTTCATACGCATGGCTAGACCGAACCGACATTGTTGAATTTAAATCTATAAGACTTTCTAATACCATTAACTTTACAAGCGCATGGCATAACTCGACTTCACTCAGTTCATTTGGGGCCATTGACGCCAGCAACGGCTCAAACTTCTCGTCCGCATGGCGAGGCACTTCTGCCCTAACGTCATTCCCAAGCGGCGCAAAGCTCGGCACGGAGGCGACCAATGTGAACTTTACGAGCGCATGGCAGTCTAGTGGGCTTACAAGTTTTCCTGCGTTGGATTTAAGCACTGGCAGCAACTTTGCCAATTCGTTCACTTCGTCAGCTTTAACTTCATTTCCCGCTGGCATAAAAATGGGAACAGCAGCCACCGGAGACGTTCAGTTTACAGATACATGGAGAGACACTACGCTGAGTTCTTTCCCTGCTTTAGACCTCGGAAATGGTAAATTTTTTAATGGGGCGTGGAGAGATTGCGATGAACTGACCTCGTTCCCCTCAGACATAAAACTTGGCACCAATAAAACAGGACTGGCATTTCCAGACACATGGCGAGGTAGCGGTCTTGCAAGTTTTCCTGCTCTTGACCTTAGCACTGGCGCCTTCTTTAATTCTGCATGGCAAGGCTGCTCGTCCCTAACGTCATTCCCAGCTGGCGCAAAGCTCGGCACGAGCGCAAGCAATGTGAACTTTAGCGGCGCATGGCGGCAAAGTGGACTCACTTCATTCAGCACTCCGTTACCTACAGCAGACATTCTTGTAGCTTCTTGGCGTGACTGTTCTTCAATGACTAGTTTTTCTGTCGCAGAATTACCGTTAGCAACCGACTCAAGACAATCATTTTTAAACTGTGATTTTTCTACTTTTTCAACAGAGATTCCCAAGTCAAAAGCTTTTCAATATTGCTGGTCTGGATGTTCCTCACTCACAGACTTCTCGGCTGATGTCCTTGCTAACTGGAATCCTGTAAGTCTTTACGATAGTGTCTTTGATGAAACATGGGCCAACTGCACGTCACTCACCGCTCAATCGGTCGAGAACATTCTTGTCTCCATCGACGCATCTGGCAAATACGCAACGACTAACGGAGCATCTGGTGGTTCTGCTTTGGCTGACGCTGGTATCGACATCGACTACAACACAGCCACTGGCACACCAGCATACTCTACACTTGCTTCACTCAAGGCCAAAGGCTGGAGCATCATTGTTAACAACGTAACACTTTAAAATAATGAATGACGCAACTCATCTATTCTTCCGCTTCAGCAACGAAGCTTCCTACGAGACACTCACGACCGCTAGTAACACCGCAAGGAACCTACCAGACGAACAAAGCGAACGGTGGTTGGCATTGTGGGGTAACACTTTCTTAGACCCTGAGACCAACAGCGACAGGTTGTATTGTGTGAAACGCAGTGGCATCCTTGAGTCCGATAACTTTGACCTAGAGGGCATCGAAGAGATTAACCTTGAGACATACCTACAACGCCTAAGCTGGGAGCCACCTATCGAAGAAGACCTAGAGCTTCTCGACGAACTAGAACTGATAGACTAATGGACGAACAACAAGAACCACTTACAGACATCGAACAGTCACGAGCTGACACAGGGTTTCGTTATTACGTAGTGCAGCCCGACGAACTCTACACGGGACTTGTTGCAGCCGTAGACTCAGACCGTGGCTATCCGAACAAGCAAGGCACAACGATCACCGGACTTCCACCTGTTGAAAGCCTGGCTGAAGCTACTGATGGTAGTGGACGACTTATAGCCATCGACTGCTGGAGATTCACCGCTAACGATGACGCGATGCTTGAGGGTTCCGAGGGCGTCCAAGAGCTTACTCAGTTAGAGTTCTTGTCGATCAAGCCTGAGCCTGAGGAAATTATTTAATATTATACCTTTATGAAATTCACCACTGCCCAAGCGGTCTACACAAGCCTCGAAGGACACCGCTATCAATACCTAGATCGCGCACGGTCCTGCTCGAAGCTCACGTTACCCTACGTCATGCCCGACGAAGGCCACGGACCACACAGCAGACTAGACACACCTTTTCAGGGCGTTGGGGCTCGCGGAGTAAATAACCTCGCCTCTAAATTACTGTTAGCACTCCTTCCGCCTAACGCCCCGTTTTTCCGATTGAACATCGACAGTTACGCCCTGGCTAACGAAGGGGCACCTGAAGAGTTGATCTCTGAGATCGAAGAGACACTCCAGAAAGTCGAAGAGTCAGTCATGGATGAGATTAGTCGCGAGGCGTATCGCACAGCGATTCACTCAGCGCTTAAACACCTGATTATCACAGGGAATGTCATGCTGTATCTTCCTGACGAAGGGGGTATCCGGGTGTTCCACTTAGATCGCTTTGTCGTCGATAGAGACCCAATGGGCAACGTGACCCACATCGCTACCAAAGAGAACATCAGTTACGACGTGCTCGATGAAGACATCAAGGCCCAGATTGCAACTAACGGCGGACAGCCGACCGATGAGGTTCACTTGTATACTGCTGCTTGTCGCGATGGTGATGAATTTATTATATATCAAGACATTAACGGTGTCGCACTGGAGAGCTCAGGGGCACGAGTTAACAAAGCGAAGAACCCGTTTATACCGCTGAGGTTCTCACGGATCGACGGTGAAAGCTATGGACGTGGATACGTCGAGGAATACTTAGGTGACCTACAGTCACTTGAAGGACTCTCACGGGCAATCCTTGAGGGTTCTGCTGCGGCGGCTAAGGTTATGTTCTTGGTTAATCCTAATGGCACCACGCGTGCTCGGACACTCGCAGAAGCCCCGAGTGGCGCGATAGTCCAGGGTAACGCTGCGGACGTAACGACCTTACAGCTCAACAAGATCGCAGACTTCAGGACCGCTGAGTCGTCGATTAAGGTTATTGCTGACAGGCTCGGCGCTGCCTTCTTGTTAACCTCGAATGTCGTAAGACAAGCTGAGCGTGTTACTGCAGAAGAGATCAGGATGTTATCCCAAGAGCTTGAGTCAGCGTTAGGTGGTTTATATTCATTATTATCAAACGAGATGCAGTTGCCATTTGTTAACAGACTGATGGACGTAATGAAGAGCAAGAAGAAGCTCCCTGCGTTACCTAAGGACATTGTTAACCCAGTGATCATCACCGGGGTCGAGGCGTTAGGACGAGGGAACGACTTACAGAAACTTGACTTGTTCTTGGCAGGCGCTGCGCAAGTCGTAGGCCCCCAGGCGATCGCTGAGTTCGTCAATGTGAGCCAGTATTTCCAGAGACGTGCGACAGCGTTAGGCATCAAGACTGCAGGACTTGTTAAAGACGAGCAGCAGATCCAAGCTGAACAACAGCAGGCCCAACAGATGGCCATGATGCAGCAAGTAGCCCCACAAGGCGTCAAGGCACTCGGCGACCAAGCTTTAGAACAACAAAGGCAACAAGGAGTAGAAGAACCCACTGAATAAAAATGGCAGAACTACAAACGAGCGAGACCGTTGAACCGTCCGTTCAAGAACAAGCAGCTGTTGACTCTACGGACTCAATGGCACAGGCCTGGGATGATAACCAGGAACAACTAGCGCAACAGCTAGGACAACAAGAAGACACACCGCAACCTGACCGCCCTGAGTGGTTACCTGAGAAGTTCTCGAGCGTCGAGGACATGGCGACTGCCTACCAGGAACTAGAGAGCAAGCTTGGGAACCCTGAGGCTACACCAGAGCCTGAAGGTGAACAACCTGAGTCTGTCAGTGCTATCAACGCAGCCACTGATGAGTTCATGGAGTCCGGTAAGTTAAGCGATGAGACCTTTGAGGCCTTAGAGAAATCTGGGTTACCAAAGCAACTTGTCGAGTCTTACATTGCAGGACAACAGGCAATCGCTGACACACAGGCTAACGAAGTCTATGGGTCTGTTGGTGGTCAAGAAGGTTACCAAGCGATGGCTGAATGGGCCACAGAGAACCTAGACGAAGGTTCACTTGATGCGTTTAACCAGATCGTTGAGACTGGCACTGTTGAGCAAGCTAAGGTGGCAGCACAAGGCTTGTATTCACAGTTCCGTGCTGCTAGCGGGGGAGCCCCTAAGTTAGTCCAGGGTCAAACCAATGGGCAGGCTGTTGTTCCCTTTACGTCTTCGGCTATGGTGTCGCAGGCCATGAGTGACCCGCGTTACAAGCAGGACCCAAGTTACCAAGCTGAAGTTCACCGCAGACTCTCTGTGTCTGACATCCTATAATAATAATAATAATAAACCCATGAACCTAATCAACTACATCGTAGACAACAAAGACACCCTCATTAGCACACTTACGGCTATCGTTGCAGCAGCATCAGCTATCGCAGCGTTAACACCGACACCTGCTGACGACGGTTGGGCAGCGAAACTCTACAAGGTCGTTGATTGGCTCGCTCTTAACGTAGGGAAAGCCAAAGACAAATGATTGGGTCTATCGTTAGATTACTTATAGCCTTCCCGTCACTGGGGAGGCTTTTTCTTTCTATAAGAGATGAATACACTAAAGAGCTTGCTAATCGCAGGCACACTCGTAATCGCATCCTTATCAACAACTGGGTGCACGACTCTGAGGCCAAGCCGGATACCCGAGATGATCCAGAGGCTTGATACCCATGACTTTGACAAAGAGGAGAAACAAACGATCTCTGCGTTACTTCACTACATTAACTACCTAGAGAATGAGTTGTAGAGCATGGTTTACTGATGACGCACAGTTACCCCCGGCTGACCCAGTGTTAGCCATATGTGTCGGCCACAGTCGATACAATGACATGGGCGCTGTTGCGTGTGACGGAGAGACCAACGAGTGGACGTATAACCTACAGGTCGCTAAGTCTATCAAAGAAGAACTTGATGACGCTGGTGTTCCCTCAGTGATTGTCCACGAGTATACCGGAAACAATTACGCAGAGTCTATGGAGAACCTGAGTGCTGATCTCAAGGCCCTCAAAGTTAACGCTGCGATCGAACTACACTTTAACGCGGCGACACCTGCGGCACATGGCAGCGAGATGCTCTACTGGTATAAGTCTAAGAAGAGCGAGAAGTTAGCCAAGTGCCTCCAGGATCAAGTAGTGAATACCTTCGGTGTCAAAGACCGAGGGGCTAAACCGAAGACAGCGAAGAGCCGAGGAGCTAAGTTCCTAAGGGAAACGCATTGCCCTGCCGTGATCACTGAGCCGTTCTTTGGCTCCAACGAAGAAGACTGGGAGATGTTTAAAGACAGCTTTGACACCTTAGGTTCTTCTTTGGCAAAAGGATTTATTAATTATTATAACAATGAAAAGACAGGGAGTCAGTCTCAGGAAAGAACACAAGTCTAAGAAGGGAGGCCTCACAGAAAAAGGCCGTAAGTATTACAACAGTAAGACTGGGAGTAAACTTAAGAAACCTCAGCCTGGTGGTGGTCCCCGTAAGAGATCGTTCTGTGCACGCATGAGCGGCGTTAAGGGCCCTATGAAAGACGCTAAGGGACGCCCTACACGCAAAGCGTTAGCACTAAGGCGCTGGAAATGTTAAAGATTATGTATAATAAAAACAAAGTTAAACGAAAAGGCCTTCGCATCAAAAAGAAGAAGTGAAAGAACAAGTAACCTTCAGTTGAAGCATGGCTAAAATATGTCCTAAAGGAATCGCATGGGCTAAGCGCACGTTCGATAAGTATCCGAGCGCTTACGCTAACATGGCGGCATCGAAATACTGCAAAGACCCTAACTACGGTAAGGGCAAGCGGTCTAAACTTAAAATCAAAAAGAAACGTGGGTGAACTAGCAAACTGGCGAAAGCAGAACTGGGTCCGAATAGGCACCGACGGTAAAATCAAAGGACCATGCGGAACCTCAAAGAACAAGAAAAATCCAGACAGATGTCTTCCATCATCGAAAGCGAAAAGCCTAAGTCAGACACAGAGAGCCTCCACTGCACGCAAGAAGAAACGTGCTGGTGCGAAGGGGAAGCAGTTTGTTGCAAACACCCCTGCTGCCCGTGTGAAGCTGCGGATCAAGAAATAGAGCTTGAAGACATCGCTAGGGTCGTCTTTTTGGACCACGCGCAAGACTTAGGGAAGCCCCTGGTCTGCACTGTCTACGGAGTCATTGAGCATATAGATAAAACATTTATTAATATTACATCGTGGCATCCGACATACGAAGACGACGATGACACCAACAGAACCACTTATACTATCATCAGGAGCTGCATAAGACAGCTAGATGTATTTAACTAAAATTTTCCCTGAGTCTAACAAACCGAAGTAACTAGACTAGTAACCACCAAGCCCGATGCGTCGGACAACTTGCGGCGAACAGTAGAAACTAAAGTCCACAGACGAAAGAAACCAAAACTATAACTATAACTTATTATGGCACTATCTAATAATCCCACCATTCCGGGTAAGGTGAATGGCACTGGGGCACGCACTGCACCTGCTGGCGCTTTGTCAGCTGACGCAGCGTTGTTCCTTAAAGTATTCAGCGGTGAGATTCTCACTGCGTTCAACGAAACGAACGTAGCTAAAGACCTCATCATGACTCGCACTATCTCTAGTGGTAAATCTGCTCAGTTCCCTGTCACAGGTAACGCTGACGCCAAGTATCACAAAGCCGGGGACGACCTCCTGGGCTCTGGTAACTACTTGTCTCAGATTGCTCACAACGAGAAAGTAATCAACATCGACGACATGCTTGTCGCTTCGTCTCTGATTCCACGCATTGATGAACTGAAGAATCACTATGACCTTCGTTCTATCTACTCTGCCGAGCTTGGTAAAGCCCTCGCTAAGCGCATGGACCTTCAGATCCTTAAGACATTGTTCGCTGCTGGTCTCACCACCACTGCTAACTACACTGGAGGACCTACAGGAACTGAGCTTATCGGAGCAGACACTATGACTGCTGGAGGACTTGTTGAAGCTCTCTTTGAGTGTGCACGCACCCTTGATGAAAAAGAAGTCCCATCAGAGGACCGCTTTGCTATCTTGACTCCTCTTCAATACTACAAGCTGCTTACTGCTGACAACGTAGCAATCAACAAGGACACCTCAGGTGGCTCTGCTGATTCTGCTAAAGGTAGCATCGCTGAAGTTGCAGGAATCAAGCTCTACAAGAGTCCACACCTTGAAGGAGTCCAAGTCGGCGCCTTGAACGGTGATGACGCAAACGTAGCGAACTCGCCATTTGAGAACACCGCTGTTAACAACGACGACGCTGGTTACAACGGTGACCTCACAGGCCTTGCGCCTACGCAGTCAGGTTCTGACGTTGGTAATGTCGGCTTCGTTGCTGGACACTCGTCTGCTGTTGGTTGCGTTAAGCTTCTCGACCTTGCGACTGAGTCTGAGTATCTGATTGAACGTCAGTCTACTCTCTTTGTTGCTAAGTATGCAATGGGCCTCGGCGTTCTTCGCCCTGAGTCTGCTGTTGTGGTTAACACCACTTCATCTGCTGCTAGCTAATAGCACACACTAAATTCATGCCTCGTCCTCATTAAGTTGGGGACGGGGTATTTTTTCATTTTATTAATATTATTATGCCACTCACTACAGAACTCGAAGCTGTCAATACGATGCTGAGCACCATAGGTGAAAGCCCCGTGACTCAGATCACTGTCACTACCTCACTGCCTATCTCTGCGGTCACCGCGATCACTGTGTTAGACGAAGTTAGTCGCGAGGTTCAGTCAGAGGGATGGCACTTCAATACGGTCAATAAGCAGACGCTTAGCCCTAACAGTAGCGATGAGATTGTTCTCGCGGCTGACATTATGCACGTAGATACCCTAGATCACTCTAAGGACATTGTGCAACGCGGCGGTAAACTGTTTAACCGTGAAGACAACACCTTTACTTTCACAAGTGACATTGACGTCAGGTTGATGTTCCTTTTAGATTTCACTGATCTCCCTGAACAAGCACGGAGATACATCACACTCAAAGCCTCAAGGGTCTTCCAGGCACGCACCGTCGGGTCTCAGGAGCTTGAGCAACAGATCCTACGGGATGAACTCAAAGCACGCTATAACCTCGAAGAAGCCGATGGCCAAGGAGCCGACAGGACTATCTTTGATAACTATGACGTTGCGTCTTGCCTCGGGGTCAACCGAAACTACGACATTCTCTAATGCCATTAATCAATACATCATTACCAAACCTTATCCAAGGGGTTAGCCAGCAGCCTGACGCCACACGGTTCTCGGGACAATGCGACGAACAGGTTAACTTCATGAGCAGTGTTGTTGATGGATTAACAAAACGCAACGGCACTAGGTTTGTTCAAAGACTAGGTGCTCCTGGTCTTACTCTTTCGGAAGATAGCTTTATTCACTTTATCAACAGAAGTGAAACTGAGCGATACGTATTGCTACACGATGGCGCTAAGATCTACGCTTACAATGTCCTCAGTGGGGACGAGGCGACTATCAACGGAGTCTCAGGAGGACTATTAACAGCGTTCTCTTACCTAGACATCCCATCGTCGGTCGGAACCCCCCGTAGTCTTCTTAGGGCCTCTACTGTTTCTGACGGCACCTTTCTTGTTAACCGTTCTAAGACAGTAGCGACAGACCAATCGTCTCGTGCCCCTGACTTAGACAAAGAAGCGCTGATTTTTATTAAGCAAGGAGACTACGAAAAGAAATACGCGGTAGACCTTACTTATTCTACTACGTCGCCAGTCGCTGCACAGGTAAACCTTACATATAGCAGGACGAGCAACAGGGGGAACTCACGATACGTGTTAACATCCGTCGGCTCTATTGCTAATGGTGGACAAGGGTATACTAACGGCCAAACTTATACTGTTGTTAGTTTCCCTAGTACTTACAGCTCAAAGGTTGTTAGGACTATAGGTGACGTGGATGCAACTCTAGTCGTAGGCGTTACAAACGCAGCAACAGGAGTAGTTACTTCCGCTTCAGTTGGGAACATAGGGCCTGCACTGAGCATCGGAGCCAATGAAAACGTAGGAGATACTATTTCAATAACAGTTACACTGGAACTAGGGGAAGCTGTGGCTACAGCAGGGACAGCTACTAGTAATGTGTCTATAACTTCAGGACCATCCACAGGCACTACTCCAGCAGTGAACGCAGACACTTCAGTTATTGCAGGCTTATTAAACACTGCGCTTACCTCTCCGCTTGGTTCTGATTTTTCTAAAACCATCAACGGAAACCTCATTGTCTTGACCAGAGCATCAAACAAAGGAGACTTTGAGATCCGAGGCCACGACGGTCTCGGCGACGGCGCACTCGGCGTTGTCTATAAGGAAGTCGGTTCGATTACTGACTTACCACTCTACGCTAAAAATGGCTTTATCGTTAAAGTCCGGGGAGACCAAGAGTTATCTGCTGACGACTACTACGTTAAGTTTGAGACAACCGACGGACAAGACATAGGGAACGGTGCGTGGGTCGAGACGTTCGCGCCTGGACAACTTAGGAGTTACGATAATTCCACGCTGCCTCGATTAATTATTAATACATCATTAAACAAGTTTGAGATCAATGAGATCAAAACGGCCCCTAAGTTTGTAGGCGATGAGATCTCTAATCCGTTCGCTTCGTTTGTCGGTAAGAACATACAGAACAGTGTGTTCTTCAAGAACCGCTTAGGGTTTATCTGTGAAGGCAACGTGATACTCTCAGAGGCGGGACTAGGCGCACGTAATAGCTCAGGGGACTTTGAGTATAACTTTGGACGGACCACTGTCACAACCCTTCTCGACTCAGACCCGATTGACGTCATTGTTGAGGCGCAGCGTGTCGTTAGTCTTACTGCAGCCGCTACGTCCCAAGAGAACCTCATACTGTTCTCAAATAACGGACAGTTTGTTCTCAAAGGCGAAGACCTACTGACACCTAAGACGGTCTCAGTGAAGCCTATTACTAACTTTGAATACAACGATGAGACCGACCCTGTGTCTGTCGGTTCATATATTTATTATCCATTTGACTTAGGGAACCACACAGGTATCCGAGAGTTTTCGCTCAACAAGACCACTGACGTCTATGAGTCCAACGAGATCACTGAGCAAGCTCCTCGGTATATTCCTAAGGACATTACGTATTTCTCTGGGTCGCTCTCACAGAACCTACTGGGCGTCTTGTCCAAAGACGAAGACCAGTCTCTTTACATGTATCGTTACTTCTTTAGCGAGAACAAGAAGGTTCTGAGCTCATGGTTTAAGTGGGACTTTAACATGAAGATACGAGGCTTTGAGTTTATTGACTCAACGCTTTACTTGATTGTCGCTAACCCCACAACAAACATTCCCTCTATAGTTAGTGTGCCTTTGAACTTTGACGGAGAAGACGAAGGGCTTGCGACTTACACAGCTAACGGATCTGCGTTAACCACATCAATCGCAACAACACCTGAGGACAATGTCACTCACTTAGACATGCGTATTCCAGCAATAATCTACAATGATCAGGTGAAGTTTCCTACGTTTACCGCCGGTAGCACTAAGCCTCTTAGAGAAAACATTAGCACATTTGTAGTTGGAGGTACATCCTATAGTCCCTACTTAGCTGCCTCTGATATTAAGGTATACACTGACAGGGGTGTAAATATACCAGTGACAGTTACTACTTCCGGCGGTGTTACTTCGCTCGCCGTGACCACCACAGGCGTATGGGATGACTACACGTCGGTCTGGGTAGGCTATGAGTTCACCAGTGCCTACACGTTCTCTGAGCAGATCTTTAAGGCCCAGGCAGGACAAGCTCGGACACCTAACGCTTCGGCTAAGCAGTTCATCAAGAACCTATCGCTTTACCACACGCAAACTTCAGACTATAAGATCAAGGTGACACCAGACAAGCGCAACACGTATACTAACGAGTTTCCTGAGTCGTTCACGTCGTCTGGTGGTTCTTTACAGATTTTACGCACTGAGCTCAAAGACGGATTCTTCAGGGCCCCCGTGTTTACCTCTAGTGAAAACGTAGAGATCAAGCTGGAGAACGATGGGGCTAAGCCTAGTAACTTCCAGTCCGCTGAGTTCGAAACCTTTGTGCACACACGGTCAAGTCGATATGGAGCCTAGTAGGACTTACGGAGACTGTTCGATCGTCCAGGCGGCGATACACCATGTCCATGAGCTCAAAGATAACCTGAGGCCCCACGATGCCCTAGAGTGCACACTCCTAGGCAGCACGCCAAAGAAAGCCTTAATGTTAGCCTTAACGACCGACAGGTCAACTTACACGGCGCTCGATGGAGACAAGAAGCCGTTCGCTATGTTCGGCTCAGGGCCTACTGAGAACGGTGGTTATATCTGGATGCTTGGAACGCCGGATGTCACTAAGCACCGTAGGCACTTCATAAGAGCATCGCGTGACTGGGTGCAATATATCTCTAAGCCCTTTGGGGTCACCTCTAATGTGGTGCTCAAAGACAACAAGATGGCCATACGTTGGCTCAAGTTCTGTGGCGCTAAGTTTCTACGCGAAGTAGAGATCTCGTCTCAGGCTTTTTACGAATTTATTATTACAACTAAATAAACTACTATGTGTTTACCATTAGCATTCGGTGCAGCAGGTTCTGCGCTACTCGGCGGAAAAGTGGCCGCTACGTCGCTATTAGCGAAGTCCGTAGGGACAGCTTCTATACTCGGTCCGATAGCCCAGGGTATGCTGAGTTTCGGCGCACAGGCCCAACAAGCCCGTATGCAAGCCGAAGCACAGAAACGAGCGTCGATCGCTGAGAACGCACGATACATGGCGCAGATCTCGGCGACACGTCAACAGCAAGCCGCTGATGCACTCAGGGTAGCCCAAGAGGTCCAGCAGGCAAACAGGGCGAGCATGGAGGCCATGGCGAGAAAACAAGTGGCCGCAGGGGCCGCAGGTATCAGCACTGAGTCTGCGAGCTACCTGGCTGAGATGAGAGACCTAGAGAGACAAGTAGCTGAGCATAGTTTTGCCTTTGAGCAACGTCAGACCCTGGCTGACCAGTCGTATGAACTTAAAGCTCGTGACCTGGGACTCCAGACTCAACAGAATTTTATTAATATTAATAGACCGATTGACCAACCAGACTTCTTAGGGACAGCCTTGACGTCGGCACTTGGAAGCCTCGAATCTTACTCAAAGGCAAAGAACCGCGAGCTTACAATCGGAAAGCAGGCGCCAGGAATAACAGAAACAACCGGATAAACTAGATGACACCACAAGAACTTCTCCAACAACAACGCCGTCAGCAGGTCGATTTTAACTTATCGTTGCCTAGTGTTACCTCGCGTGAAATACAGGCAGGACAGTATTCGGTGGCGGTCCAACGGACACCCAAGGCCGAACAGACGACGCTAGGACGCCTCGCAGATGCCTTAGGTAAAGTCAACCCGATCATCGCGAAATACGGTGACGCCCAGATCGCAGAGAACGAAAGACAAATCTTAGATGTCCAGCAGCAAATCGCGAGCATGGACCCTGCCGAAAAAGAGAAACTGTTGGCACGCCCAGAAGCCGAAGTGAACCTCTCTAAGGCCTTCAGGGACGACTACGAGCTTAACCCTGTAGCAACCTACCGCGCCAAGATGTTGTTGGGCGCAGAGAAGAACGTGGAGTTTAACGCAGTGCTCACTGAGCGCATCGAAGAGTTCAAGACTAAGTTTCTTAGAGAAGAAGGAGACAAGCCGAGTTACAGTCAGATCAGTGAAGCGATCAATGAGATCACCGACGACTACCTAACGAACGACCCGACTCTCAGTGCAAACGCTATTATGCGGACCGGGTTCTTACAGGAAGCCTCTGTTAATATTAATAAATTAAAACAGACGTTACCTTCAGCTATGGCCGAAGAGCATAAACAAGAAGTGCTCATGCCGAACTTAGCGAGCTCACTGGCCCGGACGTATAAACCACAGGACGGAACAGACCTAGTGAGACTTAAGAGTCAATGGGACAATTTTAGTAGCAGTTTGTCCCGCTCAGAACAGATAAAGGTCATCGATTCGGCGCTCGGTATCCTTAACTTCGACAGCGGCACCAAGGAACTAAACGACGGCATTGCGTTCCTTGAGGACATGAGAGACGCAGGGGTAACCATTGGTAACCAAGCGATCGACTCAGCGTCTGGTAACCCCTTAGGCGAAAGCTTTTACTCGACGAAAATAGACGATCTTAAAGAGATGGCGCTTAAGGTGCGGAACAAAGAGAAAGCAGAGGCTTTATCTAAAGCTAACGATTATGAGATGAGCATGAAGAAGCGTTTCGCTAAGGCTGCAGACGACAATTACAGTAGCGAAGAGCCTTATGTCCTTGATATTCTTGAGAAAGAAGAGGCATACATAAAATCTTTAGACGTAAGTGACTTTGAAGAAGCAGAAAGGTTAAAAGGGTTAGACAGGGCTTATGTCAACGGGTTCAAAGAGCTAAACGACGACATCGATGAAATGGAGTCAGCAGCAGACAGTGGTAAGTCTGGGGTTTCAGTGTCAGAAGTCAAAGGAGACTTCAGATCCACCTTAGTAAAGACAGTTCTTAACGAACTAGAAGCCGGAACATTCAAAGGTGTAGATGTTAAAGAGGCACTAATCGTTGCTGGGGGAGACGAGAAAGCAATAGACTCATATAAAGACGTTGACTATGATATAATAGGTCTAGGACCCGAGCTCCGTCGCATTGAAAACAAATACCTCCAGTTATACAAAGATAAACGATCCTATGCCATAGACAAGATAGCGCGTCTAAAGCCAGGCGAAGAGTTAACACTACCTGACTCCACTGAATCATTTAGTATCGGTGAAAACGATAATATTAAAAATAAGAGGAATGCTATACTGGCTGAATACATGACCTCACTTACGGCGGGGATTATTAACGACTCTAAAGTGGAGTTGCTAGACACTATCAAAAAAGAAAAAGAGGATAAGGCCGCTGAACAGAAAGAGCAAAAAGAAGAAACAGCGCGAGTCCAAAAGGAAAAAGAGGAGCGCGAAGCGAGGACAGTGAAAACCAAAGATTCTATAGCTAAATCAAGCGAAATGATCAGCGTTGCTGGTGATAATACTTTTTCGTTTAAGAGACTTATAGGAACAGCTTTTAAAGAACAGGCCGTATCCATAGCGCCCTTTAATGTTTTTAGGGCCTATGAAAAGACACCGTTTAAAATGTCGGATCTCTACGATGCAGTAGAGCACACTATTAAATACAATCCGAATTCACCTGAAGATATGCAGGTGATTATAGACGATATATCAGAGATATACACTGAAGCCGTTCCTACTATACGAAGAAACCTGGCTAAAACTAAAGAATTACAACGTAAAAGGTTTAATCCTAACGATGCTGTTGGGCAGCGATTTGCAAAAGAGCGCATGAAAATCACTGACAACGTATTGAGAGCACGGCGTTTATTCCAAGGATACACTTACGATGAAGTTATAAAAGCAGTAAGCAACGGGGAAGGAGAACCAGGGTATCTATCGGAAGGCGTGGTTCTGCGAAATCCTAAAGAATTTTTTAGGTTTGAGTTTTCGGGGCTAGGAGCGCCAGGGCCGTATCAACCTAGCGTGTTAGAATACAAAGCAAAAGCGATGCTAAAAGACGCCACTGATGAGCAGATAGTTGAACTAGCGGGAATTCTAGGGTTAGAGCCCGAGAGAATTAAAGGGTCCCAGAAGAGGCGCAGCGATTACATCCTAAACAAGAAACCTAAGAAAGCTAAAGAGCCAGAGGTTAAGCCTGAAGTTAAGCCAGAGGTCACACCAGAGGTTAAGCCTAAGGTTACACCAGCGGTTACACCTAAAGCTCGCCCACCTATCCGAACAACGGCTGAACTTAAGAAAGAACAGGAAGAACAACTAGAGTTGAATCTCGATGAACCTATAAAGACTGATCCTACAGTAGAAGCTAAAGTAACAGGAACTAAAGGTAACATTTCGATCTACTCACCTCAAAAAGGAGGCGATAAGATGGAAGGCGGATACCCGTCGTCACGTCCAGGGCCTGATGGGAAGTTTTTAGTTCGAACCGTTCAAGAGTATGCTGAGGGTAAGTATGATTACATAACACTCGCAGGGAATCCAGCTTTCTATAATAAAGAATATGTTATACCTGCTCTTCCTTATAAAGATCCTAAGACTGGCGAGAAAAAGACATTCAATAACGTAAGGGCTATTGTCCACGATACGGGTGAGATGTTTAAAACAGCACCAGAATTCCGCTTTGATATTCCGCTTGGTAAAGACTTAAAAAGGGAGGAAATGGAAGATTATGAACTTCTTCTTAACACGAACGGAATATCATATATCCCGGCTGTTGAGCCTAGAGATTCAGAACCTGTAGACGCAGACGACAACCTGTCAGATGACGGAGCGTTAAAAGGCACCGGGCTTCTACCTCGAATAAATTAAATAATATTAAACACAACGTAACACACTTATGGCCACAGAAGACAGCTTAATGCCACCAAACGAAGAAGAAGACGACTTGTTCCTCGATATTGTTAAAGCTCCATTCCGGGGTATTGAAGGCGCAGTGCAAGGAGTCTACAATTTCGTAGACTATGCTACCGGAGATTTTCTCCCAGACTATGACCAGCGGGGGCTTGGACGTTCATCAACGATGGCCGGGGGTATTGTAGAAGGTATCTCTCAGTTTATCACTGGGTTTATTCCTGTTGCGGGAGTGCTAGGTAAAGCAGGTCAGGTGGTTAAAGCTAGGAAGATGTTTGGTAGTGACGTCGCAAAACAACTACTGAAACGAGGCAACCAGATCCCTGCGAAACAAATGGCAGCGATCAATAAGACATCCAAGAAAGCCTCGTTCGCTAAGAACTACGCGGCTGGTGTCGGTGCAGACTTCCTGGCGTTCAACGGACAAGAAGAACGATTGAGTAACTTCCTGTATCAGTATGAAATGTTCCAGAATCCGGTCACTGAGTATCTTAAGGCTACCGGAGACGAGACGGAAATTGAAGGTCGCTTCAAGAACGTTTTGGAGGGTATGTTTATTGAGATTGCTGCTACGCCTCTGTTAATCCCGTTCTTTAAGAGTATTAAATTAATAAAAAATAGAGGGAAGCTAGTGGCCGCGGGGATGGACCCTGAGGAAGCTACTGAACAAGCATTGTCAAAGTCTGACCTGACACAAGACGAGCTGTTCAGTGCAAACGAAATAGAAGCCCCTAAGGCAAAGCGCCCAGGTAGTAAAGTCAAAGGAGAAGAGGAGCCTGATATTGAAGCAGAGAAAATTGAAGACGAGCCTGACGAACCTAGTGGCTTTGATGGCCTAGATCAACAAGAGTTTCAATTTAGGCTCGACGCTGACTCAGAGAAATCTCTTGGCTTTGCTAATACGCCACTCAGAGACGGACAGAAATTAAACCCAGAGGCCGAAGCAAAAGCAACAAAGCTTAACAGAGCACTAGCCCAAGACATAAGCGTAGGCGGTAAGCAAGCGCTGATGAGTAACATAAGGCTCGTGTCGTCTGAAAGTGACTTATTGCCTCTTGTTCGTGCATTGTCTACCAACCAGACGCTTGAGGCTATCGAAAAGGGAACGCTCAAAAAGACAACTGAGAAAGATATTCTCCAAGAGTCAATGGATCTCTCGGATGCGCTTGGTGGCAATAAGAACTCTATTGAGGCTGAGTATAAAAAGCTAAAGGCACGCGGAGATCAATACGCTGATCAGTTCAACAAGGACCAGATGGCTATTAAATATTTAAATAATACATTAGCACGCAAAGCCCATGACCTTGCTATTGAAACCCGAGGGTTAACCAAAGGAACCGACGCCTACGATGAGAAGTTCACTGAGATGCTCTTCCACCTTAATCTTACTAATGCCTCACAGAACCTGTTTGCACAGTTTGGACGCACTGCTTCACTAGGAATGCTCCAGCGTAAATACATGTATAAACAAATCAAAGGCAAGAAGATCGACCCACTGCCTGACAAGCTGACCCCACAAGACATCGCTAAGTTCCGCGATCATCGCTTGGGTAGCATGAGCGACGAGAAACTCTTGGACCTCGTGGCCAACGCTAAGACCGGAGACGACATAGAGCACGGACTCAATAAGATCGCTAAGGGCGGACTAGGCAGCAACATGATGAACATGGTGCAAGAATACTGGATGAATTCACTGCTCTCAGGTCCTACTACACAACTAGTTAACTTGATTGGCTCTGCGGTAACTTATGCCGTAGGGACCGTCGAGAGAACCCTAGGCAGCGCGTTGTCAGGTAACTTTGCGCTCACTCGCGCTACCCTACAGTATTCGTTTAGTATGCAAGCCGTCGCCGATGCTTTCAAGTTGTCAGCACGAGCCCTAAAGAACGGAGAGGCCATCTCGATCCCCGAGGCAAGGCTATTTGACGACAGAGCGAGCGCGCGTAAAGCTATTAGTTATTCTCCTCCAGGGGGTGATAATGCTATATCAAGCACCTTTAACTTCTTGGGGGAAGTAGTGCGACTACCATCGAGGGGACTCGTGGCTGGCGATGAGTTTTTCAAGGCGTTCAACTACCGAGCTTACGTTCAACAAGAGTTAGCAGCCGAAGCAATCCAGAAAGGACTCAGGGGCAAAAACCTATCTAAGTATGTTGCAGATAGAGTCCAAGGTTACACCACTGAGACCGGAAGGATCTTCAATGAGGCAGGCATTAGGCGCGACGCAGAGCTCAAAGCTGACGAGATGGATCTAAAGTTTGAAGAACGACAGAACTTTATCGAAAAGGAAGTCGCTAAGTCTACCCAGCAGCCTTTTGTTTTACCTGATGGCACAGAGCTCAGCTTCAAAGACCGGGGCGTCTTGACTGCTAAGGCAGAGCAGATGGCGAAAATCAACACGCACACTCAGGACTCACAGAACAGCGTGTCAAACATGTTGTCTATGTTAACGCAGAAACACCCAACGCTTAAGTTTGTGATTCCGTTTGTGCGCACACCGACGAACCTGTTGACCTACGGTATCTCTCGGTCTCCCTTTGGATCTCTACAGGTCCTAAGTAAAGACTTTAGGGCCAAGCTTAGGAGCCCTGACGCTACAGTGCGGGCCGAGACACGAGGACGACTGGCTACCTCAGTGACCACCACGGCTGCCTTGCTGTATTTCTTACAGAGCGGTAAAGGCCAAGGGCTCATCACAGGCTATGGCCCTAAGAACAAAGAGCAACGAGAGTCATGGGAGATGAACAACCAACAGTATTCGATTAAAATCGGAGACAAGTGGGTAAGTTACAACAGACTCGACCCGATCGCTACGATCCTCGGCGTTGTCGCTGACATCAACGAAGCACAGACATACAACGAGCTCGACGACGGGGACCTTGAGAAAGTCTTTAGCGTTGCGGCCCTTGCGTTCTCAAACAACATCACGTCTAAGTCTTATGTCCAGGGCCTTGATAACCTCTTTGATTTCTTGAAGTTCAAAGACCCAGTGCGAGACGCAGAGAAGTTCCTCGGTAGCATCGCCGGAGGCTTTGTGCCTAACGTGATCAACCAGTCACTTAACTACGAAGAAGACAGACCACTACGTGAAGCCCGTGGGATCATTGACCGTATGATCAAACGGACACCCGCTGGGGGTAACTTACCTCCGAGGCGTAATATGCTCGGTGAAGTCATGACGGTCCCGAGTAGCGGGGGTGTCGCTGGTGTTATTAATCCATTATACATCAAAGAAGACCCGAAGAACGTAGTTGAATATGAGCTTTCTAACCTTAGGTCTGGCTTCAGACAACCATCGCGGTTCTTGAGGCCTGGCGTTGAAGAGTTAGATATGAAAGAATATTATAACCCAGAGACTGGCCAACAGTCTTACGATAGGTTCTTAGAGCTCGTCGGGACCTCAACGATCCGGGGTAAGACACTGCGACAACGCCTAGAAACCATGTTCAACAGTAAAGAGTATGCGGCGTTACCAGAGGCAGATCTCAAAGACGAAACAGGGAGCGACAGCCCTAGAGTTGCCGCAGTGCGACGTATGATCAGGGCCTACAGGGGCGTAGCGAAATCAAAGATGCTCAAAGAAAACCCAGAGCTCCGCATGCGCGAGGCCGAAGCGATACAGAAAGCACGCGCAGCCAGAACACAATAATGAACTCAACGTATGCACCGTCACTAGTTGGCGTAACAGGGCTCCTCGGGGCCATCACCCTTGAAAGTGTTAACACCTCGATCGCTATTTGCGTCGGGGTCACCACGCTTACATATTTAATAATAAAAATAAGAAAGGAACTAAAGTAACATGGACCGCTCAGATAAACTATATGAACTCCAGGACCTATTGATCGAAGAGTTTTTACTCAGGGTCAAATCAGGAGAGGCATCCACGGCTGACCTATCGACGGTCAGACAGTTCCTCAAGGACAACAACGTGTCCGCCGTGGCCACCGAAAGCTCACCACTCCACGAACTAGTCAACGCCTTGCCGTTCCACGACGATAACGTAGACCGAATTGTAAACATGGCGTCCAATGAGTAGAAACTACAAGAGCGAATACGCTAACTACCACGCTAAGCCGAACCAAAAGAAACGCCGAGCCGGACGCAATGCCGCACGGAGACTCATGGCTCGCAAGCTGGGACTCAGCAAAATCAAAGGGCGCGACGTCGATCACAAAGACCGAAACCCAAGGAACAACGCTGCGTCTAACCTACGGCTCCAAAAGAAAAGCCAAAACAGATCACGAAATGGCTGACCTAAGGCAACTCAAAGACTTCAGGAACTTTCTCTACCTAGTGTGGAAACAACTTAACCTACCTGAACCAACTCAAATACAATATGAAATCGCGGATTACATGCAGCACGGAGATAAACGAGCAGTTATCCAAGGCTTTCGAGGCGTCGGTAAAAGCTGGATTTGCTCTGCTTATGTTGTCCACCAGTTGCTCCTCGATCCCTCAAAGAACATACTTGTTGTCTCTGCTTCAAAGACTAGAGCAGATGACTTCTCAACTTTTACTCTTAGGCTTATCCATGAGATGCCACTCCTTAAGCATCTTATACCCCAGGACAAACAACGATTCTCCAAGATCTCGTTTGACGTCGGGCCAGCCCCAGCGTCACACGCCCCGTCCGTTAAGTCCCTGGGTATCACATCTCAACTGACCGGGTCTCGTGCTGACATTATTGTGGCCGATGACGTCGAGGTCCCTAATAACTCGGCGACCCAGATGATGCGAGACAAGCTCGGAGAACAAGTCAAAGAGTTCGATGCGATCATTAAGCCCCTCGACGACTCCAAGGTAATCTTTCTAGGAACACCACAGTGCGAAGACACGATATACCGACAGCTAACCGAGCGTGGCTACCAGACCCGCGTCTGGCCTGCGCAGTATGTCACCCCAGACCAGAACATGAAGCGATACGATGGTCACATCGCTGAGTGTTGTATTAATATTGATAATAAAGGAAAGTCAACAGAGCCACTCCGGTTCTCTGATGTGGATCTTGCAGAACGTAAAGTATCCTATGGGTCTGCAGGTTACGCCTTACAGTTTATGCTCGATTCGAACCTCAGTGATGTCGAAAAGTATCCACTCAAGATCTCAGATCTGATTGTGATGTCGTTGGACACTGAGCTTGCCCCAGAACGACTAGTGTGGGCCAAAGACCCGGACCTAGAGTGGGACGGATCGATCCCCAATGTCGGCATGACTGGCGATAGGTTCTACAGGCCTATGAAGACCCTGGGTAAACACATAGAATACACAGGGACCGTTATGTCTATCGACCCGTCAGGACGAGGTAAAGACGAGACAGGCTACGCGGTAGTCAAAATGTTAAACGGGTATCTTTATGTCACAGCGGCTGGTGGAGTCCAGGGAGGATACTCAGAGGAAACACTCAAGTTTCTCTCTATGACCGCCAAAGAACACAAGGTCAACGAGATTGTTGTAGAGTCTAACTTCGGTGACGGCATGTTCGTCGAGTTACTTAAACCTGTGTTGCGCAAAGTCCACGCTTGCACAATCGAAGAGGTGAGACACAGCACACAGAAAGAAAAACGTATAATCGATACGCTAGAGCCAGTGATGACTGGGCATAAGCTGGTGGTTGATCCTAAGGTCATCCAGAACGACTACGAGACTAGCCAGGTGTATCCTAAAGACCACGCTCTAAAATACCAGTTGATCTACCAGCTCACACGTATAACACGAGATCGCGGCGCTGTGACCCATGACGACCGCTTAGACGCGCTTTCGATGGCTGTTGGTTACTGGAGTCAGCAAATGGCCCAAGACGCGTCAGAACGCATCCTAGAGCGAAAAGACGACGATATACGAAAAGAGCTACAGAAACACGCCGAGGCTTACTTTAAGATCCGCCGCGGGGGCGCCAATATTCTCACTTGGTAATTCGTAACGCCTATAATGTAGGACTATAGGTAAAACAATAAGCGATATTAACTAATGTAAGAACAAAAACCAATGATTTTATATGGATGGGGGAAATACAGTATTGACAAGGGTAGAAATGTCCCCCTATAGTAACTATAGGTTAACTAAAGTCAGTAATTAGTGATAATAACAATATTGAATATTACACTAAAGTTAGTCTATAGTTAGACTCTAAGTTAACTCTAAGTAACTATGGCCAAAGATTTACAAAGCGTCACTGCTATCCTCGGAGAACATTTTGAAAACTATGTGATCCTAGTGGCTGACTCTAAGCACAGCTGCAAGATCATCTTTGATAACCACTTTGCCGCTAAAGGACTCGTCAGTGTCGCAAAGAATACTATTGACGATAGCCTTGGTTCTGGTATGAACTGCTTCGAGATCGACTTCGGTCCACTTTCAGATGACTGACGGTTAGTCTCATAATGCTTCTTTTGCATTCGTTGTTCCATTAGGCAGGGCTCTTAGTTAACGCTGGGGGCCCTGTTCTATTTTTGGTAAAAATATCTGACACCCCTTATATAACGCAACAGTTCGCCGCGATTCCCCAGGGTAGGCCTAGCAGCTGACCAAGCGAACATTGTTCAAAGACTCAGCGATTTCTTTTTGTCAGCTGGGAGCGTCTGCATCACCAGTAATACGCGAGGGGTGCCAGGGTAGACAATGAGTGATCACTAGGTCGCGCGCTGGGAGGCACTAGGTAGTCAGTGAGTGATCGCCGGGTGTCATCGTCAGGGTGTGTTTGTCATTGTGCGGGTGTTTTTACGTTTTGATAGGCCAGCGATTACTCAGGGATAACAGAGGGATAACAGAGGGATGACTATGGATAACAGAGGGATGACAGGAGGATGACCGATCGCTAACTAAAAACACCAATGCAACCGACCGTCACCAAATGACAACCGAGCGCTAAATAAACTTGAGAAAAAGCTGGAAGAACAAAAGAAAGATCCTAGTATGACAACCAATGGCACTTGATGCCATCACCAAAAAAGCAATATGGAAAACACAATAGATCAGGTCATGCGTGACCTACAGATAGCCCGCAAAAGACACGCGGATGCCGCAGATAAACTTGAATTCGAGATCACTAGAGCAATTGGGCTCTTGATGGATATTCAAGGCGAACGCGATCACATGGAGTTGCCACGCCAAGCAACACTAGATTTCACTGTCATAGAGAGGGGGAACAAGTGAACTTCTTTATTGTGATAATCATCGTCATCATGTGGTCAGCAATCGCAACTCTAATCATTAACCAGTAATGAAAACAACAGCGAAAACAAAGAGCTCTGTTATTGTTGGCAACCTTAGAGCATGGCGAGCCCTAGCGACACCAGAAGACATCAACGCCGGGATCGTATGGTATAACGAAGCACACCAAGTCGCTCAGGAGATCTCTACTATCATTGGGGGAACTGTCTGGCAAGGCGCTGCAGTGATCAGCGCGTTGTCACCTATGAACACATGGGAAGGCAACAAGCACAACGCAATCGAGCTAGCTAAATGTTGGGCCCTTGGTGGTTCAATAGGTGACGTTTCGGTCTCTACGTTCAATGCGAACAAGCGTAAAGCATGGGAAATATTAAATAATAATCCCAAAGCGCTTAACCAAGAGTCGCGGAAAACGTGGAGCTTCGCCAAGACGATCGAGCTCAAAGAGCGCGCTCAGTGTGTCGTTATTGATCGCTGGCACTTGAGAGCATGTTTGACACGTTCTAAGACACGCCGTGATCAACTAGGCGAGTCTGTAGGAATTCCACAGTATGACCGCATAGAGCGCCTAACGATGAACGAAGCAGCTAAACTAGGAGAAGCGCCTTGTGTTTATCAAGCGATCATTTGGTGCACTATCAAGCGCCATTGGGAAGGGGGTTCTAAGTGAAGCTAACTAATGATCAACTAGAAGCTGCAGCGATCGCTGCCGAAGAATGGCCGAAGCATTACCAAGCGACTATAGCTCTTTACACCAAGGACCTAACATGGCCAGATACTGCCGAAGATGAAGCTAATAGATGGAAATGCGCGCGCAAATGGGGCTTACCTGTTGGCGCTTGGTGACCAGCTGTTTCCGCTTGTGTCTCTGTATGGGACACCGAAGAAACGAAAACGTTTTTAGAAGACGCTGAGCTTGCTGGATACGAAGAGCTAGAAACACCGGACACGGTGAGACAGCAGGAGATGCACGATGAGCTCTTTGCTGCTCTGCACACGCTCCAAGCTATCGCACCGGATTACACAAGGATCATTGATCAACCGGGGAACGCCAAGCTCGTAGCTTCTAAATTTAGAGAATATAAGACTAATGAAGATTAACAAGAAAGGAAGGCCTCGCGATTCTTTTGGGTTCCCTCTCGCGCTTAATTGGAACATTGTCCTAGACAACCAAGCACAAGGAAAACCACTGACACAAGGCGCCTACATTATCACCAACAACAACAACCAAACAACAAAAAAGCAAAAATGAAAAAGACAGAAAAAACAAAAGACCAGAAACGACACGACGACAAGATGCTAGCTTTCGCGCTATCGCGAGCACACACTAGTGCATTCGAGGTAGTCATGGAGTTTAAAGAGTATTACCAAATGAACGAATGCGACATCACTGCTATTCCTTCTGGTGTCGTGTCGCAAATCATGGGAATACACGATTGCGAGATAAACAGAGCTCACAACAGGAAGGCGCAAAAATACGTAGGCGAACAATGGGAAGAAGACACAACGCCACTCAGCGCTTACGATGATCTCTAATTGATCCACACAAAACAACCATAAAACAAGCCCCTTGGATTGATTCCTTGGGGCTTTTCTTTGGTCAAAAACCGATCGCTTGAACACTACTCAAAAGTCAGCACACCGCCCTACTATCATCAGCGTGCCCGTAAATTTCTAGGCGTGCCCGGAAAGTTCATTAACAATAAATAATATTACTAATGTGAAATAGTAGACTAAGAGTAGACTTAGAGTCACCTTTCTGAAGAAGCTATTGTTGTCCATAGTGTAATAATAATATTTGTTTTAACTAATAAGGAATATCACTAGTCGATCACTAAGTGTAACTATAGGTGTGTCGGGGCGGGGGTCGTCAAGAATAAAATTGACAATATTAGCGTTTTTACCTAAAAACAGCCATGTTGGACACTGAAAAAGACATGGAAAGAAGGTTAATACGAGATGAGCTAAAGATGCTCGCCCAGACAATCAAGAGAATCAAGGCTCGCCAAGCGAAACTCAGAGCACTACTAAAAGATGACACCAAATGAAGAGATCAAGGCGCTTACCCAGGAAGATCTTAACCAAGACATGGTTGACCTTGGCGTTGGTCGTTACCGTAATCGAGTGGAATCTGCGAAGGGCCGCGAAGCAGAAAGCGAAACGAAATACGGACAGAGGTTAATCCGGGGTGGTTTGCCTGCGTTTACCAAGGCGATCGACGAGATGGTCGCGGGGTGGGACAACAGGAACAGTGCGCTCTGGCAGTTGTCTTTGCGTGACATGAAGCCCTCAGTGATCGGCTTTATTGTTATCAAGGCGGTCCTCGACTCGATTACCTTGAAGAAAAACATGGCGTCTGTGAGTCACTTTGTTGGTTCGCGTGTCGAAGACCAGCACCGCTGTGATTTCCTAGTGCGCAACAACGAGGCCAAAGGGGAAGGCATTGTGTTAGGTGCCCAGAAACGCCGAGGTGGCCTTAGTTCACAACGACGGCACATCAAGAGCTCGATGCGTAACGAAGCGTCAAAAGGCCTCATGCCGGACTATGACGACTGGAGGCGCCGCGACAAGTTATCGTGTGGTTTAACCTTGGTAGAACTGTTGCGTCATGTCACTGGTCTTGTTGAGTATGTATATATATTAGAAAAAGCAGGCAAGAAGCCAACACGCTACGTTACTGCCTCTAAGTCTACCTTTGACTGGATTGAGAACTACAACGACAGCAAAGAGCTCTTTGAGCCGTTCTGGTTGCCCACTGCCGACGCACCGTTGCCTTGGCGTTCTATCTGGGAAGGTGGTTACGACACTGCAGGCACAGCGTTACCAAAGCTACCGTTTATCAAGACGTCTAACATGGACTTCTTGCGAGACAACGAGACCCGCCACGTCGAGACGCCAATGGAAGCGTGCAATCTGATCCAGGGGACACCGTGGGTAGTGAACCCGAAGGTCCTTGGGGTCGCACAGTGGGCCTGGGGTAACAACGTAGAGATCGGTGCGTTACCGTCCAAAGAAGACGAGGTGATCCCTGACGTTCCTAACGACTTCCACGATGACGAAGAGGTAAACCGGAAGTGGCGCCGTATGGCCGCTGGGATCTACTCGCGCAATGCCAGCACCAAGTCCAAGCGCCTGCTCACCAGCAAGATTATCTACACAGCCGAGAAGCTCAGTGCCTCTCGGTTTTTCTATCCGAGTCACTGTGACTTTCGGGGTAGAGTATATAATATATCATCGTCTTTGAGTGTCATGGGGAACGACCTGTGCCGTGGGTTACTACAGTTTGCCCGGAGTGAGCGCGTGGCCAACGACAACGACGCCAAGTGGCTTGCTGTTGCTGGGGCAAACGCCTGGGGTAACGACAAGGTCACGCTGGCCGAGCGTTGGCACTGGGCCCAGAAGTTCACCGAGCGAGCCATGCGCATCGCCAGGGACCCACGCCAAGACCTCACCTGGACCAAAGCTGACAAGCCTTGGGTTTTCTTGGCGTGGTGCTTCGAGTGGGCCGAATACAAGACACACGGTAAAATTAACTCGACGTTACCAGTGAACCTCGATGCCTCCAACAATGGCCTACAGATTCTCTCGATGTTAACCAGAGATCCGTATGGCATGAAGGCCACCAATGTTTTACCGACAGACAGTCCAGAAGACATCTATGGTGTTGTTGCAGAGAATGCCCTGGCGTCACTCAAGGCCGACGGGGGTGACCTAGCGCGCGCCTGGGTGAACTTTGGTATCGATAGGCGCACCTGCAAAAGACCTGTAATGTGCTATTCATATGGGCTCACTCCGTATTCTAATCGTGCATATATTAATGAATGGTATGACGAACAAATCCACGGGAAGAAACGAGAGAAGCCGTTCAGTGACGACGTGAGATACCAAGCGATCCAACTGTTAGCCACGCATGTCTGGCAGGGCATTGAGTCGGTCTTAGAGAAACCTAAGCAGTGTATGGATTGGTTCCAAGCGTGCGCCAAGCTCATCGCTGATCAAAACAAAGCGCTGTCTTGGGTGTCACCGACAGGTTTCCCGGTGCACCAAGAATACTACAAAGTCCACAACCAGCAGGTAAATACATATATATCAGGCAAAGCGACGTGCGTTAAGTTCCGCGAGGACGACGACACGTTGATCAGTAGGCGTCGCATGGTCAACGGTGCATCACCTAACGTCGTCCATAGCCTAGACGCAGCAGCGCTCCACGAGACTGTTGTTCGGTGTAACAAAGAGCACGGAATCTACGACTTTTCGTTTATCCATGACAGCTATGGCACCCACGCAAACAAGTGTGACCAACTTTCTTCAACTTTACGTGAAGTTTTTGTTGACTTCTTTTCGCGAGACCTATTAAGTGAATGGCGAAGTCAGTTACAGGAACAACACCCAGAGCTAGATTTCCCAGTGCCGCCAGAGTTTGGTGACGCTGAGATCAAACAAATTAAGGAGTCAACATACTTCTTTGCATAAAACCTAAAACAAAACTAGAAAGAAAAAGACAATGAGTAATAAACTAATCGTAACACCCGAAGGAGAAGCACTATACCCGCATCTCCATGAGCCAGACTACAAGTTCAACACTGGGGGTGTTTACCAGGTGAGACTGGTGCTGACTGAAGCAGAGTGGAACGCTATGAAAAGCGACTACGACGAACTGTATGACGCTGAGTATGCCAAAGCGGCTGAGAAGGCCAAAGGTAAACTCAAGAAAGACCCTTCGACACCGTTTAGACAAAGCGACGCGGGTTTTTACATTATGGCCAAGCAGGTCGCCCAGCGTCAAACCCGTGACAAAGGTGTTATTAATTTTAATGTAGCTTGTTGCAATTCTACAGGTAAAAAAATAAAGATGCCACAGGTTGGCACTGGGTCTCGCATCAAGTTAGCACTAGAGCCTCATGTCTGGGTTGTCAGTGGTAAGTTTGGGGTGAGCCTTCGCTTACGATCTGTCCAGATTATTGAGCTAATTGAATACGGATCTAAAGATTCGATCTTCGGTTCAGTCGAGGGCGGGTTCGATGGCGGTGAGGATTTCACCACAGAACTACACGATGAGGAGACACAGGGCAAAGAGAACGGGGATTTTTCGTTCTAGACTAGAAAAGCGTGTGGCCTCGGCCCTTGAAGGGGCTGGGGTCAACTACTCTTACGAGAGCCAAAAGCTCAAGTATCTGAGGCCGCAGACTTACACGCCTGACTTCGTGTTGCCTAATGGCATCATGTTAGAAGTCAAGGGTTACTTTGAGGGCTCAGACCGCACCAAACACTTACTTGTTCGTGAGCAAAATCCTGACGCAGATGTTCGTTTTGTATTCCAGAATGCAAACACGACGCTCAACAAGAACAGTAAGACGACCTATGGTCAGTGGTGCGATGATAATGGCTTTGAGTGGTGTGACGCAAAGAGCAAGATACCAAACGAATGGATCAACTTACCTCCGCCTTGACGCATCAGCCTTGCCCGGACTGTGGCAGCAGCGATGCATTAACTATAAATACTGACGACTCCACTAAGTGTTATGCTTGTGGAGTTTTTCGTGCCGGGAATGGAACACCGAGAACAATGGAAAATATAATAAATAATAATAATAATGACTTTATCGACGGGGAATACACTGCGTTAGAGTCTAGGGGTATCGACGAGGCTACTTGCCGTCGTTTCAGATACCAAGTAGGCCACCTTAACGGTAAGCCTTGTCACATCGCAAACTACTACGACCTGCCGGGCCAGAAGATCGCCCAGAAGTATCGCTTCGCAGGTAAAGACTTTCGATGCGCCGGAAAGCCCGATCATTTCTTCGGGCAGCACCTGTGGGCTAACCCAGTGCCAGGCTTTAAGCTTGTCGTAACCGAAGGAGAAATCGACGCGATGTCTGTGGCAGTAGCCCAGGGCGGTGAGTTCCCTGTGGTGAGCCTTGGCGCTGGCGCTCAGTCTGCCAAGTCGATGTTCAAGAAACACTTTGACTGGCTCTCTGGTTTCCAGGAGGAGATCTTGATGTTCGACATGGACGAGAGTGGGCGCAACGCCGTCGAAGAGGTTGCCCATATGTTACCTGCGGGTAAGTGTAAGGTTGCTCACCTGCCACACAAAGACGCCAACGAGTGTCTTATTGAAGGCAAAAAGTCTGCGATTATCGGTGCGATCTTTAGCGCTAAAGTCTGGCGCCCTGACGACATCTTGTCTGGCGTAGAGCTCTACGAGAAGATCGCCGAGCACCACGAGGTCGAGGCTTTAGATTATCCGTTCTCCGGGCTCAACAGGATCACACACGGACTTCGCCAATCTGAGATTGTGACGCTCTGTGCAGGAAGCGGTATCGGCAAGTCACAGGTTTGCCGGGTGATCACGCACCACCTAATGAAAACTACTGACAAGCGCATTGGCTACATCGCGCTCGAAGAGTCAGTCGAGAAGACAGCCTTGAGCATCATCGGTCTTGAGATGGGCAAGTGTTTACACTTAGAACCGTTTGAACGCGACGACGCCTTCAAGGATGCCTTTGATGCGACAGTAGGTAGCGGTCGTTTTTACGTCTATGATCACTTCGGTAGCCTTGCGTCAGACAGTCTGCTCAACCGGATTCGCTTCATGATCAAAACCTACGACGTTGACTTTGTTGTTCTCGACCATATCAGTATTGTTGTCTCGGGCATAGGTGACGGCGACGAGCGTAGGCTTATCGATAACACAATGACCGCACTGCGCTCTCTTGTCGAAGAGACCAAGGTTGCGTTGTTACTCGTGAGTCACCTTAAGCGTCCTGAGGGCCGAGGTCACGAAGAAGGACGAGCAGTTAGCCTGGCGGACCTTAGGGGCTCCCAAGCCATAGCTCAACTGTCAGACATGGTCCTGGGACTGGAAAGGTCGCAGCAAGCCGAAGACCCAGAGGACCGCAACAAGACAACCGTGAGGGTCCTGAAGAACCGTTTTAGCGGGGAGACAGGCGTGGCGTGTTCGTTGGCTTACGACAAGGACACAGCGCGACTCACTGAAACCCACGTCATGGACACCACTAACCCATTTTAAATGATGAACACAGCAGTATTTGACATAGAGACCAACGCGATCGGCAACTGGAATACCCTAGAGGGACTAGAGGTTGTGCATTGCATTGTCATCATGGACAACGAAGGGACCCACCGCTATCGCAACAACGGTGAGTGTAATAATATTAATGAAGCACTAGAGAGATTATCTAAGGCTGACTGTTTGGTCGCACACAATGGCATCGGGTTCGACCTTCCGGCCCTGCGTAAAATGTATGGCTTTGAGCACCCTACTATCATCGACACGATGGTCTTGGGTAGACTCAACCACCCAGACCGTAAACGCGAAGACTGGAACGAAGCGAAGCTCCCTACGTTTTTGCGCGGGTCGCACTCGTTGAAGTCCTGGGGTATGCGCTTGGGTGTCCACAAAGACGAACACGGTGCCACCGAGACCTGGGAACACTGGAGCCAAGAGATGGAAGACTACTGTGTCCAGGACGTGGTGGTCAACGAGGCCCTCTTTGCTTACCTCATGAAAGACCGGACGCACACTGACCAAGACCTCGTGCTTGAGATGGACTTTGCGCGGGCCATAAGAACCCAAGAAGAAAATGGGTTTCCGTTTGACGTCGAGGGGGCCAACAAGCTCCTCAGTAAACTAGTGACAAGGCGTGCTGAACTTGACGGCGAACTACAGCACACGTTCCCGCCACGCGTAGTCGAAACTAAGCGCCCTTGGTGGGTAACCCCTGATGGCAAGAAGTGGCTAACAAAGAAAGAGGCGAACGAAGCGGGACACAAGGACGTCAAGAAAGGCGAGATGCGAACCAAAGAAGTTCCGTTTAACCCACAGAGCCGCGATCAGATCTCAGAGCGCCTCATCGAAGACGGTTGGAAGCCTGAGTGTTTCGAGGGTAAGCGCCCTGCGATCAACGAGGCAGTGCTTCGTGGGATCGACACACCCCAGAGCCTAAAGTTACTAGAGTATCTGTTGGTTGCTAAACGCCTCGGTCAGTTAGCCGAAGGTAAAAACGGTTGGCTCAAGCTTGTTAATAATAATAATATTTATGGCTCAGTGAACACAGGTGGGACCGTCAGTGGCCGCTGTAGCCATCAGTCGCCGAATGTCGCACAGTGTCCTTCGGTTTCCGCTGAATACGGCTACGAGTGCCGTGCGCTGTTCACTGCTCCTCCAGGGCGTGTCCTTGTGGGTTGTGACGCTTCGGGGCTTGAGTTGCGAATGTTAGCCGCTTACCTGCACAAGATCGACGACGGGCGCTACACCAACGAGATCCTAAGTGGTGACGTGCACACAGCGAACCAAGAGGCCGCAGGCTTGCCTGACAGAAACGCAGCGAAACGCTTCATCTACTGCCTAATCTACGGCGGGTCAGACTCGAAGATCGGAGAGGTCGTCGATGGGACCGCCCAGGATGGCAGCAGGCTCAAGGCTCAGTTTTTCAAACAGATGCCAGCGATCAAGAGGTTACGCGAGGCCGTCAAAGACAAAGTAGAAGGCTTTGGTTTTCTCAAAGGACTCGACGGTCGCACACTGCCCTGTAGGTCCCCGCACTCGGCTGTTAATCTTTTGTTACAGTCAGCCGGGGCGATATGCATGAAGCAAGCACTGGTGCACTTTGTCAACGACATGGCCGGAGAAGACTACACGCTCCACGCTAACGTCCACGATGAGGTCCAGTTTAGTTGCCCTCCAGAAAAAGCAGACGAATACGGCCAGCGCTTTGTCAATGCTATCATCAAAGCTGGTGAAACCTTTGGTCTCCTGTGCCCACTAGACGGAGAATACAAAGTCGGAAACAACTGGGCTGAAACACACTAAAGATATGAAATTAATAATAGACGGAGATATGTTCCTTTACCGCGCCTCGTTCTCTACTGAGGTTGAAATTAAGTGGGACGAAGACACATGGACACTACACTCTAGCGAGAAGGAATCACAGCACAGCTTTGACTCTTGTCTTATGAGTGTGGTCAACAAGCTCGACAAAGACGCAGTGTTTATCCTCGCGTTCTCAGACACCGAGAACTACCGCTACGATATATTCCCTAATTATAAATCAAACCGGAAAAACACGCGTAAACCTCTAGGCCTAAAAGCTCTACGCTCATGGGCCATTGAGTCCTACGATTCCCGTGTGTTCCCGCGGCTTGAGGCTGACGACGTGTGCGGCATCATGGCCACTGAAGACCCGACCTTTGTGGCGGTCAGTGGTGACAAAGACTTCGGGACCTTACCGATCACCTGGTATAACATGTTGCGAGACGAGATGCGCAGTGTCACCCCTGAAGAAGCCGACAAGTTCCACCTCATCCAGACACTCGCAGGTGACCCGACCGACGGCTACATGGGCGTCAAAGGGATCGGCACTAAGACCGCCGAGAAGATCCTAGAGAAAGACGGATACAACTGGGAAACGGTGGTGGCGACCTACGAGAAAGCAGGGCTCACCGAAGACGACGCACTGGTCACCGCCAGGCTCGCCAGGATACTCCGCGCCTCTGACTACGATGGCGTTGACATTAAACTGTGGACACCATGAGACACCTACTGATCCTAAGTGAAACTATGAGACGCGCTGGTGTCACGACGTTCTACCGGGCGAGCCTGTGTATCGCTGTGTTCGAGCGGCCAGGCATTGAGAACAGCCTTTTGGCTCGACTCATGGGCCTTAGCGGTGAGAACATCACAGCGGCCATGCGTTATCTCGCTAAGCACAACTTGATCCACAAAGACACAGTCATTACGTCAGACAAGAAGCGTATTAATAAATATTATCCCACACCGTATCTAAAAGACACCCTAGTTAACTTAGAGCACGACCTAAAGAACCACTACCATGAACAAACAAAATAATAGCGTGTTACCTGACTCAGGGGAACGCAGTGAATTCGACACGGGAGCCGTGCGTGACGCCATGATCGGCAAGGGAATGCCTAGTTGTATTCCTGTTGCTGCTCTCCAGGCTGTATCGCGTCGCTTCGAAGACGGTGCCACCAAGTATGGCAAGGACAACTGGCGCAAAGGCATCCCTTTGTCTCGGTATGTTGACAGCTTGTATCGCCACTTGTGGTCGTTTATGCAGGGAGACCTCAGCGAAGACCACAGTGGGGCGGTCATTTGGAATGCAATGTGTCTTGTAGAGACGCGCAAAATGATCGACAACGGTGATTTACCAGAACACCTAGACGATCTTTCTTGACTCATGAGCTTATATGAAAACACCGAGCACTGGCCTACAGTGCCGTTGAGTTTGCTTGAAGCTATCGAAAAGGCATATCCAAAGCGAGACTTTGGGCCTACTACACCTCTGAGGCATCTCGACCACCACTATGGACAGCGCTCGGTTGTTACGTTTCTCCGCACTGTTCACGAAGAACAAAACAAGAATATTCTCAATACCAACCTAAGACAATAAGCCATGTGTATGTCAGCCCCTAAGATGCCTGAAATTCCTAAACCTCCGGCACCCCCACCGCCGCCCACCAAGGTCGCACAGAAAGCTCTTAGCCCGGTCAGACAACAACGTAAAACTAAGGCATCACGTCGTTCTCCACTTACAATCCCTCGTTCTTCAATTAGCACACCTAAAGGAGGAGCGGGGGTTAATTATTCATAAATATATACTAAACAGAAACCATGCCTGAAATTACAAGAATCGGAACTGTGTCTCGCAATGTGACCAGCGCCGCTGATATCGACATGACTTGGAATGGAAGCTCTGGAATGTTTGCTGTCATTGGCACATTCGGATCTGCCCAAATCAAGCTCCAGCACAAGATCGCTGATTCTTATGTTGATATTGGTGAAGACGTAACGTTCACTGACGATGGCCAAGCACTGTTCACGACGTCCTCGAAAGAGCTCAAAGTTGACCTTAGTGCTGCGCCTACCAACGTAGACATCATCGTCGCTCCTGTCGCTGATAACAAAGCATTCTAATAATGTCTCTAACCCGACCACTCACGCGTCCGCTTACTAGGGCTCTTAGCCAATCGGAGCTAACCCAAAAACTTGGAGGGGGCTTTAGCATATTTGCGCTAAACCCTTACCTTTTGTTTGACGCGCGTGACTCGATGGTCGGGACCCTGGAGAACCCAACGCTCGACTTGAACCCGGCGTTACCTGAGACCCTCGACGTTATCACAGCGACCCGCGCAGGAACCGCGACTTACACAGATGTCAACGGTAACATAGCGCAAGCCCCAGCGAACACGGTGCGCGTTGACCAGACACAGGGAGCCGAGTTGACTCCGACGAAGTTTCAGAACATTGGGCAGACTGACTTTGCTAATTCATATTGGTTTGCCCGTGGCTTCACTAAGGTAGGGGCTGTAGATGGCCCGCTTGGTTACACTGGATATGAGTTCGCTGAAAATAACACTAATTCAAACCCCGGTATCCTTCCCTACACTAATTTATCAGATGGGTCACCTAAGACTTTTAGCGTTTGGCTAAAGGCAAGCAGTCCAGTTTCTATTGCGCTCGCCACAACGGGTAGCGTTAAGACTTCTACAATTAATGTAACTACGGAATGGCAGTTCTTCCAATGCACCGATAGTACCAACGGCGGTTCCGGCCCACACATCGGAGGTTTTTCAACAATCACGCAGGGTTCTGGGATTACTCTCTTCGCCGCAATGCCACAGTTTGAAGAAGGCACAACCGCGAGTGACTTCGTGGCGAACACAACGGGCAGCCCGAAGTTTATCACAGGTCCTACCTTTGGCCCACGAGTGCCGATGATTCTGGTGGAGCCGAGTGCGACGAATAGCTTTCTGTATTCACAACCAACATCTGCATTAGCTTTTGGTGGTGGTGGAATTAGAACATTTGATGCAGCGACTGCGCCTAACGGAGAAACTGAAGCATTTAGAATTACTAATAACGGCACTAGCGGAAATCATAATTATAGAGCAACTAGTTCCATAACTTTTGGTTCTGACTCTATGGTTCTGTCTGTATGGGCAAAGGCAGGTTCGGGCGGTAATAATTATTTTACGTGGTCTTTTCAAAATCTTGGCGGAGCAGTTGTTAGAGCTGGATTTAAGCTGGAAGGCGATGGTGAAACGCAAATCATTACCAATGGGAATGGTGGTCATACATTACAAATAGAAACATACCCTGATGGTTGGTATAGATGTATCATTATCGGCAATACTCAATCTTCTGGAACAACAACTCAATTTCTGTATACTGTGTCTGGATATACTGAACATTCTAGTATTGCTGGAGGTTCAGTTTTACTTTGGGGTTTTCAAGTCGAGAGCGGAAGTGTCGCCACGTCCTACATACCCACATCAGGTTCCACCGTGACGCGAGCCGCTGACGACCTTGAGATTTCCGGCAGTGCCTTTAGTGATTTCTTTAATGCAACTGAGGGGACGGTTTATGCTGAGTTTCTTTATGACCACGACCAGACGTCAAAATATGTTTATAGCATAAGTGAAACAGGCAATAATGAAATTCGCTCTCAAATATTGTCGTCATCATTAAGGAATCGTTACGTTGTCAATAGTTCTAATGTGGCTAATCTTGAAAAATCAGGAATTTTAAGGGGTTCTCTAAATCGGTCGGCGTTTAGTTATAAAACTAACAATTTTAGACTTAACCTCAACGGCACTACTGACTCCGAACAGCTTTCAGGCACGGCGAGTATAAATCCGGTCAGGCTTAGTGTCGGTAATCGGTCACTTGGTAACCATCTAAACGGCAGAATACGCAGAATCCTATACTGGCCATATTCGTCTGACCGTCTCTAACATATCTCTATAACCAATGGCACTCAATCTATCCACACTGACTTCCAGCGCGACATCTGGTGA